>ERZ1292623.328-Hain-H51-01um-R1-328-length-51922-cov-14_pt2 | contig 48672 bp, 53 predicted proteins | sample MGYA00564398_ERZ1292623 | MGnify/ENA primary metagenome ERZ1292623 (study PRJEB36523, sample SAMEA6512633) | groundwater metagenome | collected 2019-01-07 | study: AquaDiva: Metagenomics assemblies of 32 groundwater samples
GTAAAAAAAGAGCAGGATTTCTCAGAGTGGTATGTCCAAGTAGTAAGAAAGGCTGAACTTGCAGATTATTCAGCAGTAAAGGGCTGTATGATCATTAAACCACATGCGTATTCTATCTGGGAAAATATTCAATCACATTTCAATAAACAGCTAAAAAATCTAAATGTAAAAAACGCCTACTTTCCTTTATTTATTCCGGAATCATTTTTTAAAAAAGAAGCAGAACACGCAAAAGGATTCTCGCCGGAAGTAGCCTGGATTTCAAACACAGAAGAAGGAGAAAGGTTAGCGATAAGGCCGACTTCAGAAACAATTATGTACGATTCTTTTTCCAAATGGATCAGAAGTCATAGAGATTTACCATTGAGAATCAACCAATGGAGCAACGTAGTAAGGTGGGATACTAAAGCAATCAGATTATTCATAAGAACTAGGGAATTCTTATGGCAGGAAGGGCATTGTGTATATGAAACAGAAAAAGAATGCGAAAAAGAAACATTGCTTTACCTAAATGAATATAAAAAACTATGCGAAACTATGCTAGCCATACCGATATTAGCAGGAAAAAAAAGTGAAAAAGAAAAATTTGCGGGTGCAGTTTATACTCTAAGTATTGATGCATTAATGCCAGATGGAAAAGCCTTGCAAATGGGAACTTCCCATAATCTTGGGCAAGACTTCGCAAAATCGTTCAATATAAGATTCCTAGGTAAAGATGAAAAAGAACATGTTCCATGGCAGAATTCCTGGGGAATCTCAACTAGATTAATTGGTGCAATGGTAATGACTCATGGTGACGACAAAGGTTTGGTAATACCTCCGAACATAGCAACAACTAAAATAGTTATTATTCCTATATTTAACGAAAAAACAAAGGAAAAAATACTGAAAAAAGCAAATGAAATAAAAAACAAATTAAATAAATACAATCCGATTCTTGATGATCGAGACCACACCCCTGGCTGGAAATACAATGAATGGGAGCTTAAAGGCATTCCTATTAGAATTGAAATTGGACCGAAAGATCTTGAAAAAAAACAAGTGGTCTTAGTCAGAAGGGATACCAGCCAAAAAAAGTCTGTTAAAATCACAAATCTGTTAAAAGAAGCAGAAAAAACTTTAAAAGACATTCAAGATAGTTTATTCAACAAGGCAAAAAAGCTCCTAGACCAAAATACAGTTTACGCAAAAAGCCTATCAGACCTAAAAAAAGCCATTCAAAATAGAAAATTGGCAAAAATCCCTTGGTGCGGCTCTGTTGAATGCGAAGATAATATCAAAGATCAGACCGAAGGTGCAAAAATAATCAATATTCCTTTCGAACAGCCAAAATCAATTAAAGATAATTGTGCATATTGCAACAAAAAGGCAAAGAATATTGTTCATGTTGCTAAAAGTTACTAAAACCAACTTCTCACCTTATTCCAAAATCTAGCAAAAAAAGGCACATCCTCAACAATTAAAGGATAAACTCTTTCAATAAAATACCCCTCCTCACCTTCATCTTTATATTTAATCTTAATTTTCAAGCCGGAAACTAATCGTTTAGAATTAACACTAAATTGTACAGGTTTTTTTCCTTCTAATTCTATAAATTCGATAATCCCTATATTCTCGATATCCAAAACAACATCCTTAGCTTTAAAATCAGAATTCACATCAAAAGTAACTTCTGTTTCAACGTCATATCCAACATTTTCAGGAAAAATATCAGTGATATATATTTCAGGCACTTTAATAACATCAAGTTCCAAAGTTTCTTTCTTAACGAAATTCTCATTCTCAACAACAAAAATAAAGCTATCTCGAGCAAATAATTCGTATTCAAAACTCTTCCTTTCGCCAATTCCAAAACTCTCCAAAGTACAATCATTATCTAAACATACATTAACATTTGCGATAAAACTAGTTCCTCTATTAAAAACCTCGCAATTAATCTTTACTCTCTCATCCGACCTATATCCCCTTTCTTCGTAGCTACAATCAACATCAACATCAACAAAAGGCTCTTTCTCATTTCGTTTACTCAAACTATCAGTAATATCTAAAACCTCTTCTTCAGAAAAAAAATCTCCTGTTTTAGCATAGAAAATCTTTCCTCTTGCCACAGAATTAAAAGAATCTTTAACTTCTAATTCAGAGGTATAAACAAATTTTTCATCCAAATCGTCAGGAACTTTAGAAATCCAAAAAACACTTCTAACCTCATTAGGAGCTAACAAGACAGCGAGACTATTATCCTCAACATTGGGCCCCCTACTTAAAAAAAGAGTCGTAGCAACATAAAAATCCTGTTTATTCTCCACAATTACCTCAATTGGGAAATAGCTCCCAAAACGTAGTTTATCTTTTAAAGGTTTGATATCTAATCTTGCTAAATTAGGAAACTTTTCACCAGTATTCTCTACCCGAGTCACTAAATCCAGATCTCCAGCTTGAACATCTACATTAACGCTTTTCCATGAGTATTCAACACTGCTCTCGCCAGAATCAACAGTGTCGCTCAGTTTAAGATGGCTAGGGTCAACCCATCCATGCTGCCCAAATGTAACATCCCAAGGTAGCCATCCTTTTCCGGGAAAATAAACTTCAGCCCATCCATGATTCCCCCAGCCAATGCCTTCTCCTCCATAAACAGTACCTGTAACAAACCTGGCAGGAATACCAATCATCCTTAGCATAGAAATAAACAAATTAGTTAGCTCGTCGCAAACCCCCTGTCTATTTTGCAAAACCCAGCTGGATTTTTGCACAGCCTTGGCAGTAATAGTATTCAAGTCGTATTCGACATTGTTTTGTATCCAGTCAGCAATCTTAAACACAACCATATAATAATCATCTTCTCCTCTTACTATCTCGTTTGCTTGTCTCTTTATTTCATTATCAAAATCAATAAAATTTCCTTCTCCTAAATATTCATCAAATTCAGCATCAATCTCAGCCGGAAACCTTATTTTTGATTTTATTTTAATAAGATCATTTCTAACACGAACCTTAGAAGATATGCCATACTCATACTTAGGATACAAACCTTTCCATAAATACTCATAATTTCCATTCACTGTGATTTTTGCTTCAGGATTAGCTATAGTCTCTAAACCTATAATCTGCTGCCTAGAATCCTCCGTAGGAAATAATTTTAAAACCACCCTTAACGAATCCAATCTCCCGCCATTTGAAGTCACAAATAGCTCAGAACCTATCTTAAAATCTAAGGTTATATCCTGATAGTCATCATAAGTTTGGGAAATAGCCCGTGGCACTAAAAGCAAGGCTAATATAAGTATCACCACTTTTTTCATAATAAACATAGCTGAATTATCGTTTAAATTATTTTCTGATTGCTATTTCAAATTATAATAAAAAAATAATGCTTGATTAACAACAATAATATTTATAAGTACTGATTTTAACAAACACAAGATATTGTATTATTTTAACAATTTTACACAATATATTGTATCCATTTTAGAGTAAAAACAGAGGTGTTCAAAAATTAAATGCCCCTACTGCTATCATGAAGAAACCAAAGTCTTGGATAAGAGAGACCCAGAAGAATCACTTACGACAAGAAGAAGGCGCGAATGCCTAAAATGCAATAAAAGATTCACAACCTATGAAAGAATAGAAACAGATCTTATTGTTATCAAAAAAGAAAATTCAAGGGAAAAATTTTCGAGAGAAAAGCTGAAAGCAGGCATTCTAAAAGCAATAGAAAAAAGACCTGTTTCCTTAGAGCAATTGAATAAGCTACTCGACAATATAGAAGCAAATTTAAGAAACAGAAGCTCATCTGAAATAAGTTCTCAAGTCATAGGTGAATTAGTCATGCGAAAATTAAAATCCCTAGATCAAGTAGCTTATATAAGATTCGCATCCGTCTATAGAGAATTTCAAGATCCATCTTCATTTATAGAAGAAATAAAAATATTAAGCAAAAAGGGGTGATTAAATGTCAATAAAAACTATAACAAAACAAGGGCTCAAAATCGAAAGGAAATTCACAAGACAAGGAATTAATCCTTTAGAAGAAGTAGAATATGAAACTAAATCATCAAAAATAACAGAGCCAGATGGAACTATCATATTTCAAATGGATAATATTGAAGCTCCCAAATCATGGTCGCAATTAGCTATAGACATAGCAGCATCAAAATATTTCAAAAGAGCGCAAGTCCCGACTCCGGAAGGAAGAGAAACAAGCGTCAAGCAAATGGTCTCGCGGGTTTCATCTACAATAAGACAATTTGGAGAAGAAAATAATTATTTTGAAACAAAAGAAGATGCACAAGCTTTTGAAGATGAATTAAACTACATGTTAATAAACCAAATGGGCGCATTTAACTCCCCAGTATGGTTTAACGTTGGACTCTTCCATAAGTATGGCATTATAGGAAACAAACCAGGCACATATTTTTATAATTTAAAAACAGATCAAGTAGAAGAATGCGAAGATTCATATTCTCATCCTCAAGCATCAGCATGCTTCATCCAAAAAATAGAAGATTCACTAGACTCAATTTACGAATTAATAACTAATGAGTCTAAGATTTTTAAATTTGGTTCCGGTACTGGGACGAATTTCTCATCATTGAGAGGAGTAGAAGAACCATTGTCAGGAGGTGGAAAATCCTCGGGCTTAATGTCTTATTTAAGAATCCTCGATAGAAGCGCAGCTGCAGTAAAATCAGGCGGCATCACAAGAAGGGCCGCAAAGATGTGCGTCCTGGATATGGATCATCCTGAAATAGAAGACTACATAATGTGGAAAGTAAAAGAAGAAGATAAAGTGCAAGCATTAATAGCCGCAGGCTATACCTCAGATTTCAATGGAGAAGCTTATCAAACAGTTTCAGGGCAAAACTCAAACAATTCAGTCATGATTCCTGACAAATTCATGAAGACCGTTATAGAAGATAAAGATTGGCCGACAATAGAAAGAACAACTAAAAAAATAAGGAAAACTTACAAAGCACGCGATTTAATGAAAATGATTTCAGAAGCAGCCTGGCGTTGCGCAGATCCTGGAGTTATGTTCTACGATACAATGAACAAATGGAATGTATGCGCAGACACAGAACATATACACTCAACTAATCCATGCGCCGAATTTGTATTTCTAGACGGAACTGCATGCAATTTAGCATCAATTAATCTAATGAAACTAATGAATGAAGACGTATTCGATATTGAATCATTCAGACATGCATGTAAAATATTCATAATAGCCCAAGAGATTATTGTTGATTTAGCATCATATCCCATACAAATAATCGCAAAAAGAAGTCATGATTTGAGACCTCTAGGTTTAGGACATGCAAATCTTGGTACACTGTTAATGACGCAAAGCATTCCATATGATTCTGAAAAAGGCAGAGCAATTGCAACAGCCATAACAGCCATACTAACAGGGCACGCCTATAAAATTTCAGCAGAAATTGCAGCCATAAGGGGTTCTTTCCCAGACTATGAAAAAAACAAGGGCTCAATGATGAGAGTAATGAGTATGCACAGAGAAGCTGCGTATAAAATTGATGTTCGTCATTGTCCATCTTACCTTTTGGATGCGGCAAGAGAAGATTGGGATCAAGTTGTAGAACTAGGAGAAAAATACGGTTTTAGAAATGCTCAAGCAACAGTACTCGCGCCTACTGGATGCCTAGTAGGTAATTCATTAGTACCAACAGAAAATGGATTAGTGAGACTAAAAAATCTTGGAAATCCTCGAGGAGATCAATGGCAAGATACATCATTTGAAGTAATGACAGACGAAGGGCCAAGAAAGGCAACTAAATTTTATATTAATGGTATGGCAAAAACAAGAACAATTAAAACATCATCAGGTTATGAAATACAAGGAACCGAACAACACAAAATAAAAGTTCTAAATCCAGAAAACAAAGAATTTGTGTGGAAAAAAGTTTCTGATGTAAAAGAGGGGGATATAGTGCCACTAGCAATGAATACTTTATTCGGAAAAACACAAGAAGTTCTCTTACCACCAATACCAGAATTACATTGGAATTGTGATTTTGAATTAAAGACGCCAAAAAATATGTCAGAGTCTTTAGCAGAAATTATTGGTTATTTCATGGGAGATGGTAGTCTCCATAGCAAAGGATTGAGATTTTGTGTATCTAATGAAGATATAGATGTTGTAGAACATTTAGGAAAAATCATAAAAAATCTATTTAATAAAGATATCAAAGTTTCTCAATGCAAGGGATACAAAGAAGTGGCAATTAACTCTGTACCATTAACAATGTGGTGGGATGCCTGCGGATTCTCTAAAATAAAACCATCAGAAGAACATTATGGAAAGGGCTATAAGCCTTACATCCCAGAGGCTATACTCCATACTAATAGCAAAGATATTTACTCTGCTTTCTTAAGGGGGTTATTTGAAGCAGATGGCACAATAACAGTAGGGAATCCTTCCTTCTCGACTGTAAACAAAGAATTCTCAGAAGAAATTAAAACACTACTTCTTTGTCTTGGCTACCCAACAACAACAAAAATAGATGTTTCCGGATGGGGAAAATCTGCTTTATACGTATTAAGATTGAAAAATATTTCATATAATGAATACTTCATGAAAAACATTAGTTTTATCGGAAAAAGAAAAATAAACAAAGTCAATTTAAACAGAAGCTTACAAACAGGCAACAGAGACTATGTATATTTATCAGAAGAAACAGTAGATGAAGTCGCACCAGTTGGAAATTCACATAGGGACGTTGTATTGGTTTCTCTCAAAAGACCCGGGGCTATCCCAAGAGAAAGAATAATAAGCATATATCAAGACACCCAAAATCCAAAATTACTTAGAGCTCTGCAGTTTTTCTATGACACTATTGAAAGCAACGATGATGGCGGAATACAGCCTACATATGACTTGTCTGTTCCAGAAAATGTAACGTACGTGGCTAATGGTTTTGTGAGCCATAATACTATAGCTTTGCTCATGGGGTGCGATACAACAGGCATAGAACCAGAATTTTCACTAATAAAGTGGAAAAAGCTTGCAGGTGGCGGCCATTTCAAAATTATAAATGCTTCCATAGAAAAAGCCCTTCAGAAGCTTAATTACGACGAAATTGAAATAAAAGAAATCATCGATTACATATCAGAAAATGGGAACATAGAACACGCACCATATATTAAAAAAGAACATATTCCAATTTTTGATTGCGCAAATAAAAATCCAGGAGGCTCAAGATTCATAGAGCCAATGGGCCATGTGAAAATGATGGCTACCGTCCAACCTTTTGTAAGTGGTGCAATTAGCAAAACAGTTAATTTACCAAACGAAGCAACTGTAAAAGATATCCAAGACATATATTTCCAAGCCTGGCGCCTAGGATTAAAAGACATTGCTCTATACAGAGATGGCTGTAAGCTTTCCCAACCGTTAAATACAAAATTAGAGCAAGAAAAAAGTTCATCAGTAATGGAACGCGGAACGCAGAAAAAACTTCCATACAAACGAAAAGGAATCACAATTGCAACAAAAATAAGTGGAAATAAAATTTTCTTAAGAACCGGAGAATACATAGATGGAAAAATAGGAGAAATCTTCATAGACATGCATAAAGCAGGCTCATCTTACAAAAGCCTATTAAACTGCTTTGCAATTGCAGTATCAACAGGCCTACAATATGGTGTTCCTCTAGAAAAATACGTTGAAATGTTCACATTTACAAGATTTGAGCCAAGTGGATTAACCGATCATCCAAATATTAAATCAGCCACATCGGTAATAGATTTCATATTCAGAGTCTTAGGAATGGAATACCTTGATAGAACCGATTTCGTCCATGTTCCTCCTAAACTTCATCCAGAAATTCAAGATCTGCCAAAAAAATCCAAAGAAGAAAGTAAAAAATCAGAAACTCAAGCAAAACTTCTTAATGACACGCTTGCATCAAAAGAAAAACATCTCAGTAACATGCTCGGCGATGCTCCATTATGCGACCAATGCGGCCACACAACAATTAGAAACGGCTCATGCTACAAATGCCTAAACTGTGGCAACTCTATGGGTTGTTCTTAAACCTTTCTAAAGAAATATAAATCAATCGAAATGGGAATGACCAATGATTATATGGCTATTAAACATCCTAGACTTAATAGTGGCGCTTATCTTAATAGGCGCACATTTCAATATCCTCATTTATCTAGTAATTCCTGCCATAATTTATCTTGTTGTAAAGGGAATAATTTTCATAAAAGACCCTTTTTCAATTATAGACATAGCAATCGCGGTTTACCTAGCAATATTGGCATCTGGAATAAAAACGTTCCTAACCTGGATTTTTGTACTCTATTTATTATACAAAACAATAATTAGTTTTCAAATATAGAAAATCTTATAACTCAAAATATTAAAAAAATAAAAAAGATGGTAGAAAAAATAACAAGTCAAAATTTTCAGAAAATCATTGATAAAGAAAAGCCAACTATAATAGATTTCTGGGCAGAATGGTGCACCCCTTGCAGAATTCTATCTCCTATTTTCGAAGAACTCTCAAACGAAATAAAGACTGCAGACTTCTATAAACTTAATATAGAAGAAGAACAAGAATTAGCAAATAAGTTTGAAGTGATGTCTATACCTACATTAGTTATTATGAAAAACGGAAAAGAAATCGAAAGGATAATAGGTTTCTCAAACAAGGGCGCTTTAAAAGCTAAACTACTATCAAAAATATGATAATCGGCCTAACAGGAACATTTGGTTCTGGAAAAACAACAGTAGCAGATTATCTAAAATCTAAAAACTTTAGCTACATTACTCTTTCAGACCTAGTAAGGGAGCAGGCTCAAAAACAAGATCTACCAATTGAAAGAGAGATCCTCCAAAACATAGGAAATAAAATGCGAAAACTGCATGGCAATGGCTATTGGGCGCAGCAGGCATTAAAAAAAATTAATAATAAAAATAACTGGATAATTGATGGAATTAGAAATCCAGGAGAAGTTGAAGTCCTAAGGAAAATTAAAAATTTCACGCTCATAGCTTTAGACGCTCCAATAGAGATTAGGATAAAAAGGATTACTGAAAGAAAAGGCATTAGATCTGAAAGAAAGCATTCAGACCCGAACAATATAGAAGAAATAAAAAGACTGGAAGCTAGGGATCGTGGTGAAAAAGAAAGCGAAACAGGACAGCAAGTGGAAAAATGCATAGAACTTGCCGATTATAAAATCAACACCAATACTTCAATAGAAGAAACGCTAAAAACCATAGGGAGAATATTAAAAAACAAAATCAATTAACCGCCATCCCGTGCCTATAGCAATGAAATCATAATTTTTTGACATTTAACCAATTGAATGCCAGAGCACATATAACTCTAACTTAAAGAACAAATAATATATCAAATTTACGATCTACAGTAATATAACGACTTTCACTGCTTGTTGCATTTATTATGAATATCCTATCTGTATCCCAATCTCCTCTAATTTTACCATTCTGATAAATTAAATCTTTCTTTTTGTCATAGGTTGTTACCATTGGTGTTATCAGTTCCATTTGAGCTATGTCTCCAATATAAGTTGATTGACCAGTATCTGGATTTATTAACCTTAATTCTTCTTTCCATCTATCCCAATTCCAAGTTAATCCCACTAATGCACTATCAAAGCGAACATGAAAAACAACATATTGTTTATCAGTTACGGCTCTTGTTGCCGATCCATTTAGGGCATTGATTTTATATAGATACTCAGGTTCCTCTGGAAAATTTCGTCCAAGTAAATATAATATGTTTTGCTCTGTATCTATTGGATACATCTGCAGGATGATAAAATCCAAATCTTCAATAAAACCTAGATGATCAACCGCCCCAGTTGATGGATCTATTGATACAAGTTCTTCTTCATCAAATTCGAAATTCCACTGAAATCCAATCAGTGTCAAATCATCCCTTATATTATAATAAATCGTACTGCTGGGTTCCAGAAGAACGTGAGTAGAGTTTGCAGTTCTTACATCTATAGTATAAATCGAGTCTGGGTCTTCCCGTCCAATACGACCATTAATATAAATTTCATTAGCTTCTCTGTTTATTGCATAGGCGCTCCATGGATAAAGCACAAAATCATCTAAAAAACCAATTAAGCTAGACCTGCCTGTACATGTATTTATAAGGCGCACCTCCTCTTTATATAAATCCCAGTTCCAATAAAAGCCTATCAAGTCTTGATTATCTGTACAAGTCCACCGGGCTGTCCCAATTTCAGGTTCGATATTCCACAACTGCCTTCCAGAAATATTATTCCCAATAAAAGCTATTCCAATTATAAAAACAATAACTAAAAGCAATATAACATCAATTCTTGCTTTCATTGAAATTCAGCCTCTTTTCAATAAATATCATCTAATCCGCCTATATATATATATATATATCGATTTTTGCGATTTTTTAGACCGTAATTCTTTTAAAACAAATATCTTAAATATAATAAGGCATCTGTCTTAAATGCCTTCACGGACTAGGCGCCTCTTTCCTCTCATTTAATTCTTCCTCATCAAGCTCAATAGCCTTTGGAACAATAAATCTAATCAAAGAAATCAATAAAACAAACAAGAAAAATATTCCTATAGAAACTATCAAAGTATAAATATCTAAAGGAATCTTGGCATAAATAATAATAACAGACATATAGGCAATGAAATTCACAGGCAGATGATTAGAGATTCCAAAAGCAAACTCTCTAGACCACATATGCAAAAAATTAGAAGCGGTCAATATTACCCCCAATGTAGCAACAGCAATTGCCAACGCATTTCTTGGAGTAACGGCATTTAGTTCTCCACCAGCATTCAAAACCCTAAACAGATCAATAGAAACAAATATCAAAACTAAGGAATTAGAATAAGGCATGTTCCACCCTTCTTCCTCAAAAAAATATCTCGCAAAATAAAGCTCTATTAAAATCATCGCGAAAAACAAAGGAGTCAAAATCCACAGCATCTCTCTAAAATTATACGGTGCTAAAAGCACATCAAAAAATCTCTCAATTAGATTATTTAGCACCTCTATCATCCAATTTAAAAGTTCTTAAAGATTTAAAAATATTTGTCCTTGAAAAAATATCCCCAAGAATTAGTCCAATTAGCAATGAAGCAATCAAATCGCTCATATAATGCACTCCAGTATACAGCCTGGCTAAGGCAATTAAAGCGACAATTACCAGCCAAAAATACCTAAACCACTTAAAATCCTTCCAAATGAACCCCAAACAAAAAAACGCAAATATGGCATGTCCGCTTGGAAAACTATACGCACTATCAACAGGCACCAAATTAGCAACATCTAAACTATCAAAAGGCCTTGCTCTTTTTATCAAAATCTTAAGCAGATATGCTATCGCACCAACAACTCCAAAACCAATTATAAACCTATAAATCTGTTCTCTTTTGTAATAAAACAACACTAGTCCGATAATCACAAAAGAAAATACCCCGTTAGTCAATCTGGAAAAATATCCAATAACAGAATCAAGCAAAATCAGCCTGTTTGCTGCAATTAATTTAACAATGAAATCATCAAAGATTAGACTTAAAAATAAAGCAAGAATGCCACAAATTAACCAAAAACTCTTCTTCATAACCCGCAAATAATATATATCCTTATAAATCTTTTTTAACTCATGAAATACGGTAAAAGATTAATCTTAAGATACTCAATTGCAGTAATCTTCGCTATAGTAGGAATAAAAATAATCTACTTCATATTTTCTCCACTAACATTTTACTCATCATACTACTCTATTTATTACCTCTCCCCAAAATTAATAGGCTCCACTTCGTTCATTATCAATAACATAAAACTCAACTTTATCTCAGCATGCACAGCAGCATCTGCATATTTATTATTAGTCTTATTAACATTAACAACAGACATCAAGCTAAAAAAAGCATTAAGAGTTATTTTTGCAGGCTCTCTGCTAATTCTAATAGCAAACCTAATAAGAATTGATATTCTAATAATCGCTTTAGTAAAATATGGGTCAAACTTATTTAATACATTACATTTATTTTTCTGGAAAGTGCTTTCAACGGTATTCGTAGTTATTCTCTGGATATTTCTAACAAAAGTCTTTAAAATAAAAGAAATCCCAATTTATTCTGATTTTAAAAAAATCTATAGCGTCTACAGGAAACCAAGATAAATATAAATATTTCTGATAGAAAAATTGAGATAAGCACTCTTATCAAAAATAATAACAAGAGTTACTCCATTAAAATCTTATTCAACTTTCTAAATAGACCATCCAGGTTTAATTTTTCTTCATTTTTAATAATAATATCTGGTTTAACTATTTGAAGAAAATGTCCATGTTCCTTAAACCATCTATCTAATTCTTTAAAATATGCATCTGCGTTTCTTTTATTTCTTTTTTTTTATCCTTTCTTTTATTTTTTCTTTCGACGCTTTAATATCTATTAAAAATAAATCAAAATCATTATAGTCGACAGCCAAAAATATCTCCTTGTATCTTCTATCTATGCTAGCGTCTAATATTATCAAACCATTTGGTAAATTGTGGTTTTTTATAAAATAATATAGGTATTCTTCTAAAACATCATCTCTGTTTCTTTTGTTACCGATTATTTTAATTATATCTCCCTTATCGACTCTTATACCAAATATCTTTTCTCTAGGATTTTTGCAATATGAGTTTTGCCAGAACCAGGAACAGCACCAAAACAAATCAATAATTTCTTATTCTTAATTGATATATTCTCCAATTTAATCCTATGCTTTTTGTATATTTGCTCTAGTATATTGTTACTAACCATTTAATTCCTCAACAATCTCTCTTTCTTCAAAAACAAACTCTGTACAAAGAAATACATTGCATAAAGTTCAAAAGCAAAAGGAAAATATCCTAAGTAGCCTAAAACCGGCATTTCAAATATCTTAAAAAATCCAACAAAAGGAACATCATAAGTCCATTTCGGAATAGCCCAGTAGTTCCAAAATTCCCAAAAAAATCCCATAATAATCCCAGCAAGTAATAAGCTAAGAGGAATAACTAACTTCCTATCCTTCAGGTGCCCAACAATGCTCGGCTGTTTATGCAAATAATTTACAGGGTCTAATATCAAGAAAAAGCTAGCCCACACCAAAGGAAATGCAAATCTTGGAAATATCAAAGGCAAAATCAAGCTCAAAACCCCCAAGCCTATCGTCCAATGTAAAAATTTTTTAGTTATCCTATGTTTCTTTTTTAATTTCTTATCATCAAACAAATGAACATTCCTTATCAATTCGTATGTTTCAAAAAACGCAGGCAGTACAGTAGCAAATGCAAGCGTCGCATAAAAAGCATTATTATTCACGTCAACAGAAGCCCCGCCAACAGAATATGACCAATTGCCTAGGGCGTAGTTTATGAATTCAAAAACCCACCACAAAAAAGCACTAACTATAGCTATGCCTAAAAATTTGTTAAAATTATCGCTAATCAAACTTCTTCCAGAAATCTTCTTATTAACCGCATCAATAGTCAGTATATATCCAAACCAAACAATAGGAAAGTACCAATTAGCAAAGGGCGACAGTTTATAAAAAAAGTTTAACTCGACTAAAACAATTATAAAAATTCCTAAAGTACCATACCACCTAAACATTATTCACCTCTTTTAGAATTAATCTATCGGTCATTTAAATTTCTTTCTTCTGCACAAATAAACCAATAGCCTAGAACTAAAACCCCATTTTTACCCAATATAATTAAAATCTCTAGAACTGCCAGCTGCCTTTTTTAATTTCCCAACCCTCTTCAATTTTCTTTCCTCTGTTTCAAACTCAAACTCTATATCCTTTATTTCAGAGTCTAAATCAGTCAAATCGATCTTTAATCTTAAATTTTGGTTTAATATTCTAAGTATCTCCTTAGCGCTTCTTATCCCTAAATGGTTCGGATGCCCATATGTTTCAGCAAGTAAAGAAACAGCAGGAATTTTTCTTTTTCCAGCCAAACCTACTAAAAGCCCGGAAACCCCAACAATAGGGCCAACAAGACCATAGATATTATTATTCAGTGCCCTGCCTGCATACTTTTTTCTAATCTTTTGATCATTAGCAGTAGCATAAACCTTGGGGTTCTTAGGATTTCTTTCCAGAGCAATTCCTCCAAGAGTAATAACTTCCTTCTTCCCCTTAAATCCCTCGATTATATCTAGAATCTGGTCACAAAATTCATAGCAAGACGGTTCATCCAATGGTTGTATATCTCCTGCCAATAAAAGCAATGTGCGTCCGCCAACATTCTTATAGAAAATTTCAATAGCAGGCAATTCAACCAAATTGTCTTCATTAACAAACACGCAGTGCGGCAGATTATACGAGGTAATTTCAAATATTTTCTTAGCTCCAATGCTGTCTATAATAAAATCAGTAGCAATCTTGCCAACATTGCCAACACCAGGCAATCCTTCTATCAAAACAGGATCCTTAATCCTTGCATCGCTTACTCTATTAATCTTCCATGACACTTTCTTTATACCTCCTCCTGTAAACTCCCATTCTATCAATAGGAGAATATTTAGCCGGTCTAACGCTGAAGGTTTTCATGCCGCAATGCTCCTCAAGTAAAGTATAGCCCTGGCACCTCATACATTTTAAGATTTCCTTTCCCATTCTACACTCACGTTATTCGATTTGCCATATCCAAGCAAACCGTCAATAACTTCTTGTAAAGACTTTTCTGCATTTTTATAGTTATCTGAAGATATCCTCAACCTGTAAAAAGGCGCACTTATGTAAGACAAAGATAGTTTATATTTCTTGTGTTTCGCAAGTTCCATAGTTTTTTCCAAAGAGCTCTTAATCCTATCAATACCTTCGGGATCCTTGCTCATGAGTTTTAACTTGGCTTCAATAACAACTTCTGGCAGTTTTATCTTTTCCTTAATCCTGGCACAAAGTGTATCGATCAATTGTTTATTTCCCTTTATACCTGAAAATGCCTTATCCCCATTAGTCAATACAACCTTGAAAAATGCATTCAGCCCCCCATATTTTTCCATTACATGATACCCAATATTATCATAAAAATCCTTAAGGGTCATTTTTAACTCATTAACAACACCAAAAACAAGTTTTTCAGCTTTCTGCTCTTGCTTATACTCTTCTTCCTTGTTCTTTCTTTGCGGTAAAGAAACCCTTCTCAACGATAAATCAATGTGGCCTTTATCTTCATGAACTCTCAGAACTTTGCAGACTATCGTCTTACCTTCCCTTACAAAGTCCCTCAAATTTCTGATTCTTCCTGGAGATACCTCACTGATATGTATCATCCCTTCTTTATTTTCATATTCTTCAATATCAACAAAAACAGAATGAGGAAGTATTTTTTTCACAATGCAAACTACTAGTTCTCCTTCTTCAAGCATTCCTTTTTTCTTATAAAACATTTTATTCAAGTACTTCTAGTATGCTCGCCTTAACAATCCCTTTGCCGCCGGTTGGCTGCACTAGAACATTATCACAAACCAAGCATTTCACTAAAGTGCCAGGCTTACCAAAAACTATCTGCTCATTCTTACATTTCATGCACCTTAGCCTTATGAATTTGCTTGCAGCCCTCATTTTAACTCCAGCTTCTTGCTCCTAAAACTTTTAGACTGCCCGCTAGATTTGCCACAGACTTTGCATTTAAATCTTAAATCCTGTTTCTTGCTTTGTTTTGCTCCAGTTCTTTTAAACTTGCTTATTGCCGGTTTAGATCCCCACCTACCCTTATTTCCAAAATTTCTCCCTCTTCCTCTTTTTTTTCCCCTTTGCAAGGACCCTCTTTTCAGGCTTCCTCTGTCTCTTTTCTTTGCCAAAGATACTTCTTGCTCTGTATAGTTCTTGCAAAATTTGCAATACTTTCTTATTTTTTTCCGAATTTTCATGATTTTATTTCCTTAACTCTTTTCTTACTTATCAATAGCTGGGCAACCTTATACGGTAAGTTAGCTATATCCTCTGAATTGAATGGTCCATAAATATTCAAATCTTCACCCATGAACTTGGGCATTGGATAAAGGAATCTTACTAATTTTGTATCCTCCTTGATTTCCTTTTTTATATCTTTCGGTATTTGAATTTGAGGATTTTTCAAAACTAACAAATTATCAAGAATGCCTCCCCTATAATCATTAAGTAATTCTAACAAAGAACGGTAAAACTCCTCTTCCTCCCTCAGAAAATTACTGCTGTCAGCAGGAATGTTCGCTCTAGAGGCAAATATAGCCATCTGAATTATCTTATTTTCTCTTCTTTCATAAAGCTCCTTTATTATCTTTTTTACATTTTGCAGTTGCTTTTCTGTTTTCACAGCCTCTTGAGAGAAAATAGAATTTTGAGACTTCTGCGCATCAGCTATTGATTTTTTTTCTTTCAGGTAGTTTATTACATCAGAAAAAAACCCTGCCGGCAATTTTTGTATTTCCTGTTCATATTTCTCTTTCCTCAAAATATCATAAATTCCTTCATATGTAATCAAGTCCCCCATCAAGTATCCCCCAACAAACATTTTAAAGTATAGCGATTATTAAAGATTGTTGTATTCAAAAAATAGCATATGGTCACAATTAAAAAAACACCCCCAGACTTTAAAGTAGAGGAACTAATCAATCTCAGCTATTCAAATGGGAAATATGCATATTTTAAACTCTTCAAAAGAGATTATGATACCTTAAAAGCTATAGAAACCATATCAAGAGCCTCGAAGATACCAGTAAAAAGCTTTGGTTGGGCAGGGAATAAAGACAAGCGTGCAGAAACCACGCAGTACATATCAATTTTAAACCCCAAAAAGGAAAAAATAAAAAACCTTAACCTTAGGGACCTCAAACTAACCTTTCTTGGTTATGGAGCTAAAAAAATAAATCTTGGGAATAATTACGGAAATAAGTTTGAAATAAAAGTCTATAATTACAAAGAGTATTATCCTAGTAATTTCTTTATAAATTATTTCGGTGAACAAAGATTTGGAAAAAATAATTGGATAATTGGGAAAAAAATCCTTAAAAAAGAAAAAATCGTCTTGGACATAAAAAGAAAAAGATTCTGTTTGTTTGCTTATCAATCGTATCTTTGGAATAACTGCGTAAAAGAGTATTTTAAAGATAAGCCAAACACTTTCAAAATAGGCGGCTACATTTTTTTAAATAAACAAATCACAAACCTAAAGATACCAATAATAAATTTTGATACAAAACTAAAAAGCAATATCGGAGAAATCTACAAATACTTACTAAAAAAAGAAGGAATATCTCAAAAGGATTTTATAATAAAAAGTGATCCTAGACTAATAACAGAAACAGTTTATCGGGATCTTATTGTAGAAGTAAAAGACCTTAGGTTTGAAAATAGTACATTGCACTTCACTCTTCCAAAAGGCTCTTACGCTACAGTATTTATAAGACAGCTATTTAGAGAAGACATCGCAAATCCTAGACTTCCTTGATTATTGGAAACCTATTTAAAATTAATGTATTTCTACATAAATAATGTTCAAATTCCTAAAAGAAAAGCTGAAAAAAGCAATTTCATCTATTGGAAAAAAGATCGAAAAAGAAGCAGAAACAAAAGAAGAAACACCGCAACCCCAAGAAGAAGTAAAAGAAATAACCAAAAAACCAGAAGAAAAAAAAGAAAAGTTCTCTTTATTTAAAAAAAAGAAAAAAGAGATAATTGAAGAGCCTAAAGAAAAGTTAGAGCAAGAAGTCAGAGAAACAAAGAAAGAGGAGCCAGAGCTAAAAAAAGAGCCAATTAAAGAAGAAAAACCAGAAATTAAAAAAATTGAAGAAATTATTAAAAAATCAGAGGTAAAGCAAACAAGAGAAGAGCCACCAATTGAAGAGAAAAAAGGTTTCTTTGAAAAGTTCAGGGAAAAAATAACCACCAAAAAAATCTCCGAAGACACATTTGAAGAATTATTTCAAGAACTGGAAATTGCGTTATTAGAAAACAATGTAGCATTGGAAGTAATTGAAAAAATCAAAGAAGACCTAAAAAAGGAATTGGTAGATAAACCGCTTCCTAGAGGCGATATAGAAAAAACCATCAAAGAAAGCTTGAAAAAATCTATAGAGGATCTTTTTCTAATTCCGGATATAAACGTTATAAGCAAAATTAAAGAAAAAAAAGACAAGCCATTTGTAATAGTCTTTTTCGGGCAAAACGGTTCAGGAAAAACTACTTCTATAGCAAAAATCGCTAACTATCTTCAAAAAAATAAAATCTCAGTTGTTTTGGCAGCATCAGATACTTTTAGAGCGGCATCCATCCACCAGCTTAAAGAATGGGGAGGCAGGCTAAAAGTAAAAGTAATTGCTCATGATTATGGCAGCGATCCAGCAGCGGTTGCATTTGATGGAATTAAATTTTGCCAAGCCCATAAAATAGATGTCCTTTTAGTGGATACAGCAGGAAGGCAACATTCAAATATTAATCTAATGAAAGAGATGGAAAAAATAGTAAGAATTGCAAAACCAGATTTGAAAATCTTCATAGGAGAAGCGATAGTAGGAAATGATGCAGTTCAGCAAGCAGAAGATTTCAATAAAGCCATAGGCATTGACGGCTCAATACTAACAAAAGCAGACGTAGATGAAAAAGGAGGAGCAATAGTATCCATATCCTACATAACAAAAAAACCAATACTTTTTCTTGGCGTAGGACAGATGCCTTCAGATCTTAAGGAATTCAGCAAAGAAGAAACTATCCAAAGTCTAGGGTTTTGAAATCTCAACCAACCTTTATAAACCCAATTTATTAGCCTTATTCTATGGTTTTAGAGAAATTAAGCACCTCATTAAAAAGCATCTTAAAAAAGATAGCCAGAGCAGGATTCGTCGACAAAGCGCTTATAGAAGAGCTCATAAAAGAAATACAAAAATCCCTCATTCATGCAGATGTAAACATTAAGTTAGTTTTTGAATTAACCAAGCAAATCAAAGAAAGGGCATTAAACGAAAAACCCCCTGCAGCCATAACACAAAGAGAATATCTTATAAAGGTGGTCTATGAAGAGCTAGTAAAATTCCTAGGTGAAGAAAAGAAAGAGTTAAACCTAAAACAAAAACCTACTAAAATTCTTTTGTTGGGTCTTTTCGGTTCAGGGAAAACAACAACCGCAGCAAAAATAGCAAATTACTACAAAAAACGCGGGAAAAAAATCGCATTAATCGGCTTAGACGTTCATAGACCAGCAGCTATAGCACAGCTTGAACAACTAGGGGGAAAAATAAACATTCCTGTATTTTCTGATAAAAAAGAAAAAGATCCTGTAAAAATTTACAAAAAATTTCAAGATGAATACAAAAAGTTTGATATGTTGTTAATAGACACAGCAGGAAGAGACGCTTTAAGCAATGACCTGATTGAAGAAATTAAAGAATTAAACAGGGCAATAAATCCACAAGAAAAAATACTAGTCGTTAGTGCAGATCTAGGTCAAGCAGCAGAGAGACAGGCAAAAAAACTTCACGACACTGTGAATATTACCGGAGTTATAATAACAAAGCTAGACGGTACCGCAAGGGGCGGCGGTTCATTGACAGCCTGTGCCATTTCAGGAGCACCTATAAAGTTCATAGGCATCGGAGAAAAGATAGATGACCTAGAAGAATTCAACCCAAAAGGATTCGTTGGTCGCTTACTTGGAATGGGTGATTTAGAAGCTCTGCTTGAAAAAGCAAAAGAAGCAATAAGCGAAGAGCTGGCAGAAGATCTAGGTAAGAAATTTTTGAAAGGAGAATTTAATTTCTTGGACTTATATGAACAAATGCAAGCAATGAGCAAGATGGGTCCTTTAACTAAAGTCATTGATATGATACCTGGAATGGGCGGAGTTAAGATTCCTAAAGAGATGCTTGAGGGGCAGGAAGACAAAATGAAGAAATGGAAATTTATTTTGCAATCACTTACGAGAGAAGAGCTTGAAAATCCTGAAATTTTAACAAGCAGTCGGATAGAGAGAGTAGCGAAGGGAAGCGGGACAACCACTCATGAAGTAAGAGAATTGTTAAAGCAATACAAACAATCTAAAAAATTAATGAAAATGATGAAAGGTCAAGATCCAGAAAAATTAATGAAACGGTTTAAAGGAAAAATTCCTGGGTTTTAATAGCTGCGATACCTAGTCATAGTTTGCTGTCTCACTGGGTGACTTAAACAACCACCATACAAACCACTTCTCACTCTATTCCGCTTGCCAGATAGATCATCATCTAACCAATAGGGTATATCTTCAGATTTCCGATTGCCAGTAACACCCCAACTTTCAACACGTCTTTCTAAATCCTGCAAATCAATATGTCCAACTATCCTACATCTAGCAGGTAATCCATAGCTTCCGCTTACATTATGACTCATAGCCGCAAGATGTACAGATCCGTGCTCGCCGTCAGGATCAAGAATCATATTAGTTCTCTGAAAAAAAGCCCCGTTAAAAACCAACAAGTCATTTTTTTCCGAATTATACGCATACCACTGGCCATTTAATTCGGCTATCCTATACCCTCTAGAGGCTAAAAAGATCTTTTCTGTTTTATCTGGCCTAAGAAGCCTTTTAGCTATATTTAATTCGCTACTTACTCCAGAGTCTAAAAAATCATGCAAAACCTCAGGATCTCTCGTTATCCTTAAAGAAAGCCTATTAATGTCATCTCGCCCGATAAGGTCGCTATTGTCTTCTAAGCACAATGCTCTCAAGGAGTAATCATCATCAACATATTCCCCAACACCGTCAAACATCTCAGATTCATCACTCATCTTTCACGCCTCCATACGACTTTTTTTCAGAAATTTCTATACACACGCTTATTATTAAATCTTTTGGAAACCTTTAAATTCAAATTAACAATATTAAGTAAACATGAAAGTCATACAAATCGGAGCAGAAGCAATTCTCATTAAAGAGAAAAATAAACTAATAAAAAATCGAATCCCAAAATCGTATAGGATAAAAGAAATCGACGAAAAGATTAGAAAATCCAGAACAAAAAGAGAAGCAAAAATTCTCTCTAAATTAGATTTCGTTCCGAAAGTATTCTCTATTGACGATAAAAAAGCAATAATAGAGATGGAGTTCATCCAAGGCGATTTATTGAGGGACATTCTAGACAGCATGAATCAAAGAGAGCTAGAAGAAATTTGCAATAAAATAGGAAAACAAATTTATGAAATGCACCAAAAAGGAATAATCCATGGAGACCTAACTACTAGCAATATGATCTTAAAAGATAAAAAAATATTCTTCATAGATTTTGGCCTAGGTTTTTTCTCACAAAGAATTGAAGATAAAGCAACAGACCTAAGACTCTTAAGGCAAGCTTTAGAGAGCAAGCATTATAAATGTTTTGATATAGCCTATCCGAATATACTAAATAGTTATCAAGACAGAGAAGTTTTAGAATGGTTAAAAAACAAAGTAGAAAAACGTGGAAGGTATAAAAGAAAGAAAAATGAACTCTAAACAATACATAGTTGTCAGAAATCCGTTTATAGACGTCTCGGAGAGAAGAGTTAGACCGCTGCATTTATACGCTATAGAAAATGACATTTGCGCTTTTGTTGGCAAAAGAAATCTTGCAGGACTAGTGCATACATTAAGTTCACAAAGGGCGCAACTCGAAGTTGATACAAGATCATTTACTAACAAAGATCTTTTAAATAAGCTAACTAATTATTTAGACAAACGTAAAGTGCAATATACAACAATTTAAAAATCGCAAAACTTTTTAAATCGCCACCTTATTCTTTTCATAAGCCCCGTGCTGTGGTTAGCAGCCCCGTAGAAATTTCTGCGGAATGTAGTGGCCAATCACAATGCCCTTTGGAGGCATTAACCCAGGTTCGAATATAGGAGTGGGCCCTTATCAACCCTTGTGCGAAAGTCCTGGCGGGGCTAATTTTTAAAACGATCACATGAAAAAATATAGCTATCCCTCTCTTAAGGATATAGTAGAAAAATCTCTGAATGCAAGATATATTTTTGGAACATTTGGCGAGTCCACGTTTAGTAAAGATGCTTTTTTATTTATCATAGGTTTGTACCAAGAAGCTAAACTTAGAATGAGGGGATATTTAGAAATGGTATACTCAAATCCTAGCGAAGGCAGATTTTATAATGAATTGTTTCAAAATGTTTTCGAAGAATTGCCCAGCGATAGACCTCGCCCAACACAAAAAAAACCTAATAGAAGAAGAATTATTTTCAATAGAGATCAAGTAACCGAAGTAGTTAAATATTTAACAGGGAACAACGAACACCCGCCTTACATTCTCTTAGATTCAAGAACAAGAATGTTACTTTATTTAAGAGGCTTTTTATTTCGTGGTCTCAATGTAACACATAGCAATGATCATTCATCAACCAAGATTTATTCAAGAAAACGTCCAAAGGCAATACTAAGATATCCTCAGGAAAAAAGCGGGTTAGTGCATAAAATCCAAAAATTATTAGGGGAAAATTTTGATATTAATTCGGTAGATTTTGAAAATGGCTTTGGTATATTTGATTTGGCAAGCCTAAAAAAATTAATAGACCTAAATTTAGTCAGATATAAAGTTGGAAAAAAGTTACAAGAGCTATTAAAAGGTATGGAACGTTGCAGTAACCAACCGGCCCCACAAGGTTTTAGAAATCATCAAACCTAACTAAAGAATAAAAAACATTAAATATTCCAAAATCACTAATATTTCCAAAGGGGGTACTTTTATGCAAGAAATAGGAGAAATTTTCCAATATTATGGCAAGATAGGCGTAGCCGCAATAAGATTAAACAAGTCTTTAAAAGCGGGGGATAAAATAAAAATCCGCGGCAATACAACGGATTTTGAGCAAGAAGTAAAGAGCATACAAATAGAGCACACAAAAGTTAAAGAAGCCAAGAAAGGAGACGAAATAGGAGTAAAGGTCGACGACAAAGTTAGACGTGGCGACAAGATATATTTAGTAGAGTAAAGCTTATAAACCGCGTTTGAAAGGTATCAATATTTCAATCTAACTTAGATATCTCACTAATATGGCCAAGATGCATTCACGTAAGAAAGGACGTTCAGGAAGCCATAACCCATCACAAAAAACTAAAAAAGGTTGGGTTATCTATTCTGCAAAAGAAACAGAAAAACTAGTAGCCAAACTAGCAAAATCAGGAATGACAAGTACGCAAATTGGCCTAACATTAAGAGACAGTTACGGTGTTCCAAAAGTAAAATTAATAACAAATAAAAAAATAACTAAAATATTAGAAGAAAATAAGCTAACAAAAAAGCTCCCTGAAGACTTAATCTCCTTAATTAAAAAAGACGTAAGGCTACAAAAGCATTTTGAAATAAACAAAAAAGACAATGCAGTTAAAAGAGGCATCCAGCTGACCAAGAGCAAAATAAACAGACTTTCCAAGTACTACAAATCCAGAGGCAAACTTCCTGTTGATTGGAAATACGATAGCTCACAGGCAAAAATGATTTTAGAATAAAAATGCAGGATTTTTTACATGAGATTAAAAAAGACGCTAATGAATTAAAAAAACACAACACTGAGTTAATTAAAGTCATAAGCCATTTGGATGCAGACGGATTAAGCTCTAGCGCGATAATAACAAGGGCATTAACAAGAGGGGGTTTCAAATTCTCTTTGGCTACAGTTCGGCAATTAGACGATTTTCTGTTCGATGAGTTAAGCAGAGAGAATTTCTCAACGCTGATCTTTCTTGATTTAGGCAGTGGCAGCATCAAGCAAATTGAAGAAAGGTTCAAAAACAGAACTATATACATCTTAGACCATCACAAACCGCAAGACCACAAACCAAAAAATGCTACAGTAATCAACCCGCACTATTATAATATAGACGGCAGCAAAGAGATTTCAGGAGCGGGCATCGCCTATCTGTTCGCCAAAGCCCTTGACTCTGCAAACATAGACATGGCCCACATAGCAATCTTAGGTGCAATTGGTGACATGCAAGAAAACAACGGATTCCACTCAGATCTTAACAATTTTATTCTTGAAGATGCAATTAATTCTGGAAAAATTGAAGTGAAAATCGGTTTGAGAATGTTTGGCATGCAAACAAGGCCAATAAACAAAGTTCTAGAATATACAACAGATCCATATATCCCTGGAGTTAGCGGTAACGAGCTCGGAACTAAAAAATTCTTAGAAGAGATAGGGCTCAATTTTGTAGAGAATGGCAAATACAAAAAATTAGTTAATCTAACAGATGAGGAAATGAAAAAATTAGTAACAGGAATAATTCTAAGAAGAATAGGTTCAGAAGAAAAACCTGATGACGTTCTCGGCAAGGTATACTTATTAGTAGAAGAAGAAGACGAAAATCCATTAAAAGACGCAAAAGAATTCAGCACCTTATTAAACGCATGCGGGCGCCTTAATAAGCCAAGCGTCGGCATAGGATGTTGCTTGGGCGATAAAAAATCGAAGGAAGAAGCAATTATATTGTTACTCGATTACAAAAGAGAGATAATCAACTCGCTAAATTGGTTCTACGCGAATAAGAATAAATTCATCGAAGGTCCAGGATACTTAATCATCAATGCAGAAGATAATATAAAAGACACAATGATAGGCACAATCGGAAGTTTAATTTCCAAAAACAGCATGTATAAAGAAGGAACAATCATCATAACAATGGCTTATACAATAGATGGAAATATTAAAGCCAGTTTAAGAACAGTAGGTAAAACAAAAAAAGACCTGATGGCAATAACAAAAACAATTGTAACAAAAGTTGGCGGGATAGGCGGTGGCCATAAATATGCGGCAGGAGCGCTGATACCTCTAGATAAAGAAAAAGAGTTCATAGAAGCCACCAAAGAGGTTCTAAAAGCAGGCATAATGGAAAAAACAATTGAATAAAAATGGTTATAATTGCTATATTTAAAACAACTTAAAATGGCTCAAATAACAAAAAAACGCAAAAAAAGCTGGGTCAAGATAATTGCTCCCAGAGAATTCAGAAACGCAGAGTTAGGAGAAAGCCTCGTTTATTCTCCTCAAGATCTAATAGGCAAGAGACTGAATGTTAATCTGTCAACGTTAATAGGGGATATGCGGAAACAAAACACAAATATTCTTTTTAAAATTGAAGAGATAAAGGGAAGTCAAGCAATAGCAAACATTATCTCTTTCGAAATTTTGCCTGCTCACATTAAACGTATGGTGCGAACATTAAAAGACAGGATAGATGACTCGTTCGTGGTTTCCAGCAAAGACCATCCAAAGATTCGCATAAAGCCCTTTGTGTTAACTAAGGCTAAAACCAGCAACTCAATATTAACTTTAATAAGAAAGAGAACAAGAGAAGAAGTAACAAAAATCGCATCAAAAAGCACATTTGCAGAATTCACAATAGAAGTCATATCCGGGCAATTAAAAAAACAACTAAAGCAAGAGTTGAATAAGATATACCCTATTACTATTTTTGAAATAAGAAAAATCGAACTGCTTAAATAGATAATTTTTTAAATATCCATATTAGTTTCTTTCTTAAGCCACCGTAGCTCAGACTACTTTTGTGGTAGGAGCAATGGTAGAGCAAATCTTCAGAGAAGAGCTTTTCTGCCTTGTATGGGAAAGAAGCCTTGAGTGAGCAGAGAAACTTGAAAGAAATTTCTATTTCACTCTCTAGGTCGGGGGTTCAAATCCCTTCGGTGGCTTATCATTTCCTCAATACAAAAACTAAATTCTTTCCAAAAATATTAGATTCCAAAATTCCGAATCCAGTTTTTCTTACAAATTTTTTCAACTCAAAATAATCAAATAAATGAACATTCCTGAAATAAACCTTATCTCCAATTTTCCAAGGCATTCGTATATTTTTTCTTCTAAAAAGAAACCGTAATTGTAATTTATTCCATACCGTCAAAAGCAATATTCCTTTTTTCTTCAAAACCCTATTCATTTCACTTAAAGCTTTCTTACTATCTTTATCATCAGTAACGTGATGCAAAGACGCCACACTCAACACATAATCAAACTCTCTATCTTTAAAAGGCAATCTAAGCATATCGGCCCTGATTAATTTAATTTTAACATTATTTTTCTGCACGTATTCTTTAGCCTTCTTCAACATATTCTTCGAAAAATCAACTCCATAACATTCAAACCCATTTTTGGCAAAGGGTATCAAATTCCTCGCATTTCCGCATCCTATCTCTAAGATCTTGCCTTTTTTTGGTTTATACTTTTCCAAGAATTCATAAACTGGCTTAAACTTCATCTGCCTAAAATTATGCCATTGCTCAGCTATGTTATCCCAAACTTCTTCTTGGTTCATGTTTAACAATAAAGCTTTTAAAACTTAAATAGATGACTGTAATAATCCATAGGTATAGTAATCTTAAAAATAATAATAAAATGTCAAAAAATGTTATTATAACGAATGCTGAAAAACTAGAAAAAACAAAAAAAACTATTTCTACAGCAGGTGCCAAAAAATTTCATGTTTTATCAGATTTTGACAGAACGCTTACAAAGGCATTTGTCAATAGAAAAGAAGTTCCTTCTCAAATTTCTGTTTTAAGAGAGAGGGGTTACTTATCTAATGATTATGCAACAAAAGCGTACGCTCTATATAACAAGTATCATCCCATCGAAGTTGATCCGAAAATTCCAATAAAAGAAAAAAAAGCTCAGATGCAAGCGTGGTGGGAAGCTCACTTTAAACTATTAATTGAATCTGGATTAAACAGAAGGGACCTAGAAAGAGTAGTTGAATCAAAGAAGATAAAATTCAGAAAGGGCGCATTAGAATTAATTGATTTTTTATATAAACATAATATTCCTTTGGTTATTCTTTCCTCAAGCGGTTTAGGCACAGATGCAATCAGAATGAGCTTAGATAAGAAAAGAAGGCTATATGACAATGTCTACATCGTTTCTAATTCGTTTGAATGGGATGAAAAAGGCAATGCAATTGGGGTTAAAAAGCCCATAATTCATGGAATGAACAAAGATGAAACCGTAATTCAGACTTTTCCTTTTTTTAATGTAATTCGCCATAGGACCAATGTTCTATTATTGGGAGATAGCTTAAGCGACGTTGATATGGTTAAAGGTTTTGATTATGAAAATTTAATCAGAGTTGGATTTTTAAATAAAGACATCGAAAATAGTTTGGAGGCATATAAAAGAAATTTTGATATCATTATATTGAATGATTCTCCCATGGATTATGTTAACGACCTGATTGCGGGTATGTTCGGGCAATAGGCTTTTAAAACTTAAATAAATAATTACGATAAGGGCCCGTAGTCTAGAACATAGTGGACAATAGCTATGACGTCGCCTTGAAAGGTTTATTTTTTTAAACTTTGGGCACACGTGGCGGAGGTCGCGGGTGCAAATCCTGCCGGGCCCATTTCCTCAATACAAAAAATTTAAATATCCGATAGTAGTAACGAAAAAAATGAAAACCAGCCTTTATCACAATAATAGGCAAAGAGCTTCTCACTATGTAAGTATTAAAAAAAATCGTGAAACAAGGATTAGAAAGAAATTATTTAAAGAGCCTGAACGTGGTGGATTAAGACCGGATATAAATATAGATACATCAAGCATAGACGATTTCATAGAAAAAGCAAGGGCAACACTACCAGTTAAACATGCAGACCTATTTATTGACACATCTGGAATATTTGGAGTTGATGTAGTTAGAGAAAATAACAATGGTAATATTGCGCTAGAATCTTTGTTTGATTTTTACCAGAACCTAATTGAATATGCTAATGACCCAGGGTGGAGTGTATTAACTTTAGAGTTATATGATCAATATACAAAATTAGCACAATTTTATAGTGGAGAATTATTCAACAGGAAAAATGTTTTTATAATTAAAGAAGTTTTAGATGAGATTAAACGAACTCTTAATATAGTAAAAAATCAAGTAAATAAAAGTGATTGCAAAAAATATGCGAGAAAATTTACAAAACCAATAGAAAATATATATTTTGCTGCTGAAGAAAATGAAAATATGACTAAATGGTTGGAGACAGATCCTCTATCTGATATTATTTATAGTGTGCTACCAACAATGACCCCGGGGGGATCATTAAGCAGAACAGATAGAAGGTTAATAGCTATCCCTCTAGCACGCAGTCTTAGAGATGGAAGGGAAAAGGTTATCCTTACAAAAGATAGAGGAATTCGCGAGGCTTTAAAAGTTTTAAGTCTCCATGTTACTAATGAAAATATTGTTAGTCAACTTGAATTGCATGCTCCGCCAGAAGGATTTAAACAAGTAACTATAAGTACAGCAGGCTTACGGTTTGATTTAGAAAGCAGGCTTTATTTATACGCTACCAGCCACAAATACCATAATTTCTTCAATAAGTAAATTAAACCCGAATTATGCTTGTCACTAACTAACTTACTAAGTAAGTAACTAATTAAGAAAGATTTAAATAGAGCAAATTAATGCATTTTTCTAAAAGAGGATGAAAAAATATCTGCTTTTAATAGAGGACGAGAAGCTTTGGGCTAGATTCAAGTCTCTAATTAAAAACGACATCAACACAGAGATCATAAAATTAATTAAAAAAAAGGTAGAAGAAAAAAAATGAAAAGAGGTCAAACTACAATATTCATAATCCTAGGAATTTTAGTAGTATTGGCAGCAATAGGATTTATTTACTTAAGAGACAGATTAACTTTTGGAGGTTTACGTCCAACAGAAATTCAAGTGCCGTTACAAGCTGAAAGCGTTAAACAATATATTGGCACATGCATAGAAAATATTCTTAATAAAGCAATAACCATTTTGGGCTCACAGGGAGGCTACATAGAATTCCCATCAGATCCTATTAACACAGGTACATTCTCAAATACATTAACTCTTTTTGGAAATAATAAAGTTACAATCTGGAATTATATAGCAGATAATAACGTCTTATTTAATCAAAAACCAATTATAAACTCAATGGAGAGTGAAATCTCAAATTACATAACAAATAATCTAAGGCCTTGTTTAGGAGAATTCAACACATTCGATGGCTTCACTATAAAAAGCGGTAGAATTTTAACACAAACGGATATCCAAAATAAAAGAGTCGTAACAAAGGTAACATTTCCTACTTTAATCGAAAAAGAAGATTTTAAGTTTCAGTTCAGTGACTTTTACATAGCAAAAGAATCAAGTCTTAGGGAATTATTTGAGATAGCAGAAAAATTATTTGAAGAGGAAGAAAAATCACATTTCCTAGAAACAAGGACCATAGGAATGATGAGCGTGTATAAAGAAATACCATTTGTAGGAGAAACTAATGACTGCGTAGCCCCAATCTGGTTTAAAGACCAAGTAACAAAGGACTTCAAAAATATTTTAAAAACAAATATTCAAGCCCTAAAAGTCAAAGGAACAAATTATACCTTAACAAGAGAACAAGATAAGTACCTAGAAATAGATATTGGCACAGAAAATAAAGATGCTCTGTCTTATTTCATGTTCTCAGAAATCTGGCCATTTGAATTACAAGTAATCCCAGAAGACAATGGTATCCTCAGAGGCTACAGCGTTACAGAAGCCTTGGGAGAAGCAAGAGGCATAGCAGAAAGCTTCATCTGTCTAAGTACGTATGAATTTATTTACACAGTAAAATACCCGGTTTTAGTAATCCTAAACAAAGAAGATTTAACCTTCCAATTCTCACTAATGTCTTTCATCGATAGAAACGAGCCTAGAATAAATACAGAAGAATACTTGAGCTTTGAGCAATACGATCAAAGATTCTGCAATGAGCAAATAAGTTTCGTAGTTGACACAGTAGATGAAAATTTCAAAAGCTTAGATAATGTAGAAATAAAATATAAATGCATCAATCACTTATGTGACCTAGGAACTACTGAAACAGGCACGTGGCAGGGCTTAGTTCCCTTATGCATTAACGGAGAGTTTATTGGAAATAAAGAAGATTATCACACTGGAAAATCATTATTAAGCACGAACATTCCAGGAAGCGCCCTTCTTATCCTAGAAAAACTAAAAGAAATAGAGTTAGAAGTTCTTATAGCCAGAGCAGGCAGCGGAGAATTAAGGCCGAGAGAATCTGCTCATATCTCGTTGCAGGAAGGATTTAAAGAGTTTAACACAAACATAATCTACCCAGAGCAAAAAACAGTAAAATTAATACCTGGATTCTATAGGGCAAAAATAAACCTAGTAAGCCCATTAACGCAAGAATTAAGCATTCCTGAAAAAAGATTTACCAGTTGCCACAGGGTGCCAAAACCTGGTATAGGCGCAATATTTGGCTTTTTAGAAGAAAAATGCGACGAAATAGTCATTCCTTCAACAACAATTGATCAAATTATTACAGGCACAGAAGAATTCACTTTTTCAATTTCAAAAGAAGACCTGAATAAAAAGAAAATAAGGTTTTACGCTCCTTGGCATGGAACAATAAGCGACGTCACAGAATTAGCCAACTTAACAAAACAGCCAGCAAGGCAACCAGAGATAATATGAAACATAAAGAAATAATCGCAATCGTATGTATGTTTTTAATAGTGAGCCTGCCAATTTCTTTAGCACAGCAAACACAGAATAAAAACAATGCCGAGGATAACAATCAGGATAACAAAGAAGCTTCAGCTACTGTAGGTGCTGGAGAAATTAATGTTGGCTACATTGGCCCGGAAACAAAAGAAGAATTCAAAGAAGATACCTTTTATTCAGATATTACAATCAACGTAAACAGATACGAGCCAACTGTTTTAACAACAAACCTAGTTGAAGAGCAAGATACTCCGATTTACGCATTCCTTTCAGCGCTTCCCAGCATTGATCTAGGAGAAGTGCCAAGAATAAGCAGCGTAGATGTTGCAGTTATTGGCGGCGATACCCAATATGTTGCAAGAAAACCACAATACTTCCCCCCTCCAATTTACACATATGAAGACATAGGCTACATAGCAACCTGGATAAAAAGAATTCCAAAAGAGCAAGATGTCCCAAGAAAAATAGACCTAGATCTAAAAGCAAGAATAAGATTTGAAGGAGAAGTCACCGCTCCAGTTTTAGGAGGAGAGCAAAAAAAGATTTTCAGTTCGACAGCATCTAGAAGAATCTTCTCAGGTGACAGATTTATAGACCCAGAATTTTCAGTATTCGGTGGAAGAGGATACCTAAGGCCAAGTTTTATCGGAAAAGATTTCGCAGTTTTTGATGTTTACGGCCATGACGGAGTAAGAATAGGCCAAATGCGCGCAGCAATAGGGCAAGAAAGCGAATCTGTAAGTCTTGTCCCAGGAAGCAAATTCGTAGAAGATCAAGTTAGAGTAAGGGTTGAAAGAATAATAGATGAATCACAAACAAACGTAAACCTAGAAATAGAGGGAGTACAGCAAACCTACAACGTAGGCAACGAAATTGGGTTAAGCACATGGTTTGTAGAAGACATTTTTGTTCCAGATGATAAGGATACTAGCGCTTCTTTTGTTTACCTAGTAAAAAAAGAAGGCAATATTATTGAAAGAACAACAAGAACAGTAGAAAGAATAACAAGTGGTGCATCTACAGAAAACGAATTAATCTTAATACTTAAAGATGGAAAAAGCCTGACTGAAGAAGAAACATTAAAATGGTATGAAGCAATTTATTCTTTAAGTGATGATGCAAGAACAAGAAGGAATTTACTAAACGATCCAGAAAAAATATTAAATTCTGATTTAAAACAACAACTTGGAATAAACTCTCAACAAGCAGGAAGATTCCTCTCGAGAAAAATACCTGCTCTTGAAAATGAACTCTCTCCTCAAGATTTTGTAAAAGAGTCTATTGGCGAGCTAAAAGCTGGCCTAGACAATAAAGAGGAAGAAGATGAATTTCCAATAATAATTAGCACAAACAAAGGTTTTGATTTGGGGGCTAACTTGAGAATACGGGGCTCAAACAGGATTTTCCATGAAGGCGATGAGTTAACAGACTCTCCGTTTAACTCTTGCACAGATCCAAGAACAAATAGAGAAATATTCTGTACTATAGAAACAATAACAGACAACAGCGTCACTATATCATATCCTAGAATAAATAATCAAGATGGGTGCATCGGTACAGCAAGAGAAACATTATACATAAACACTTTATTCACCCAAGAACAACAAGCGCGAACAATTCCAAGAGAGCAAGGCTCGCAAGATATTCCTCCTAGCACAACCTTAAACACAAGAGAAAGTATCCTAGGAAGTGAAAGGTGCGGAGCCGCAATAGAGCTTATCGATATAGAATCAAACAAGCAAGTGGAAGTAACAATCCTTTCAGGTTTAAAAAGAGGCTATACAGAGAGCCTAATCAAATTGCATGTTCCGATTGAAAAAAGAGCGATAAATATCTCGATAGACGAATTAGATAAAAAAATAGAAGAAACACAAAAACTAATTGAAGACCTAGATCATTTAATTGAAAAATTAGAAAAATTCGTCTCAACATGGAGCAAAGTCTGCCTAGGTGTAAGCGCATGGTTCACTTTAGAAGCATTCCTAGTAGGCCTACCTAAATACAAAAAAGGCACAAGTGATCGAGAAACGTTTTACAATAAAGAATTCCAATCAGCACCAAGTCAAGACGCAGAAACTTATTATACAATAGAACCAAAAGAAGGCCAACCACTTTCGGTTAATTCTCAGATATTCGGCATAGAAAACGGTATGTTTTACGGTCAAAAAGAAGGAGCAAGAATACCATTAGAAAATCAGCAGTATGTTTACAATACAAAAAGAGAACAACTCGTATGGGATCCAAAAACAGGAGAGCTAGTGCCTGCTCCAAAATTATCAGGCAGCGATGAAAGATCAATCAGGGTTTACAGTGGGCAAAGCGGCAAAGATAAAATAGTAATAGGCGTAGATGATAAAGAAAAAGCAATAAAACTAGTTCAAAGCTTGGGAAACAGGCAATTATCCCAGCAGCTTGAAGATGCATTGCAAGGTTACAACAATCAGGGATTTTATTTCGTTTATGATCAAGGAGAATCCGTAACATTATTCCAAAAAAGAGGCAACATCATAGATTTCCAAGAAAGAGGAGCTTCTGGAGAATTAGATGATGTAGCAGTGCCATTCTTTGCATTCAAAACAGGAGGCTCATCACAAGAAAGATTTTTCTACGATAAATTTGAACAGCAGCTAGCCAGAGTAAGAGAAGCTCAAATAAGAGGCCAAAGAAGGGCATTTTTCGCAGGCTCGACATTTGACATAAATGACATGGGCAAACTAAACACAGCCAAATACAGATGCGAAGATGTTCTGGGGAGCGAAGCAAAATGCAGCATTCTTTACAACGCATGTGATCCAGTTGTATGCCCAAGAAGCAGGTGCAACCTAGGCGGGCAATATCAGCAAACAGGTCCTAGTGGCGTAATCGGAAGCGGCTTAGTTGGAAGCTTAGTCTTATGCCTGCCAAACATACATCCTGATAATGGCGGTGTTCTTGTTCCTATCTGCCTCAGCGGAATACTTGCATCATTAAAGGGAATAAGAAGTCATCTCCAAACATATAAGCAGTGTCTTGAAAAGCAAAAAGTAGACGGCGTAGTTGAAGGCACTTGCGATAAATTAAGAAGCATCTTCCTTTGTCAATTAATCTGGAGAGAAGTTCTAGTCTTATTACAAGCCAAAGCAGGCTTAATCAATTTATTCAACAGCCAAGGCGCTGGCGGAGGAGAAGAATACTTCACACAAGGCATAGGTGGAAGCATAGAAGAGGCAAACGAAGTAGTTGGGTTCATGGTCAATGACTATGCAGACGATGTTTTAGCGGCATACAGAGGAAAAGGCTTGGCTGAAATAGGTGTAGAAGTATGTAAAGCAAGCATCGCACAAAGAATCCCATTCTTAGACGCACTAGTCCAAGAATTTGCAACACCAGCAAACCCACCTCAATTCACAGCATATTTCGAAGAAGCGCCATACGCCCCAACATTAGGAAAATCACTTTATTCAGTATATCTTCACATTTACGCAGGCACACCACAAAGAGAAGGCCAAACAATGAACTATTTTGTATATTTAAAATCCTTCGGCAGCAGTCCAAGACTAGTTGTAGATTCAGGAAATCTAGGATCTGAACAAAGCGCAGATAAGAACATTGACCTAATAGGTGATGCTGGCTATCAAGAGATCTGCACAGTAATTAATGGCCTAGAGCAATGCGGTTTTGGAAGAGTAGTCAGCAGCAGTTTCCTAATCTCCGGGTTAGATGATTACCTAGCATCAATAGATCTAGCAAGAGAAATAAAGACAGCAGCACAATGCAAGGCAGAGCCAACCGCACCTATAACTTACACATTACAAACCGGAGCACTTCCTTTTGCAAGAGTTAGAAGAGTTTGCTCATCAAGCAATCCCGGTCTTGGCTTAGGAGAAGAAAATTCATGGAAAAGAGTTGGCTCTTGTGGTCAAAACGAGCAAGGAATAAGCCTAGGATTGTGTTGGGAGTTCGGTGATCTAAGCAGATATCCAGAACTAGAAAAACAAGCCCTTGACTTAAGCTGCAACGGAGGAGAAATTTGTGAATCTACCCAAGAATGTAAAGGCCATAGGTTAAGAGAAGACAGCAGAGGCAGAGTATGCTGTGTACCGAAAGGAAGCTGTGAAGATATCGAAGCTTTCACAACAGCAAGGGAATCTATAGGCTCATCTGGTCTAGACTCTAAAGAAATAAACAAGCTAGTTAATGATTTCAAAAAAGGAGTAGTCACTACAACCACAAGATTAACACCAGAAGAATCTTTTGAACTCGGTCTTCATGCATGCTCAACAAACGAAATAGCAAAATGCGAAGAATTCTTTTTCAACATACCAGCAAGCCACAAGCTATACGCTAAAGCAAACCTCGTTCTAGGAATAATCTATTTAGAGTTAAATGAATTGGAAAAAGCCAAAAGCGCGCTTGAAAAAGCCCAGCGCAACAAAAAAGACCTTTCAACACAAGAGCAAAAAGACCTAGAAGAGAAACTAGCAGCAGTTAAAGTAAAACTAGAAGAGAAACAAAAAACAAAAGAAGAAAAAAGTAAGGTAGCAAGCTTAAAAGATACAGCAAACAAAATATTAAGAGAGGCCATAAGTCTCAAAAATTCATATAGTAGTTTTGCTTCTGTCAGGACAGAATTAGAGAAATCAATAAGCAACCTCACAACAATCACAAACACAATAGGCTCAACTAAAGAGCAAAAAGATGAAATAGTAATTCAAAACTTAAATGATGCATTAACAACAATAACGAACATCAACATAGAAGAAGATCAGGAATACAAAAAGATAATTGATTCTATAGATAAAATCAAAGAGGACCTAAATCAAAATAAGATAAAAGGCGAGATACGCACAACAATAACAGCAGTAAAGGATAGGATTTCATCCTCATTAAGGGACCTCACCACCCCAAGAAAGGAAATCATCAGCATCTTGGATTCAGTATATAATGGTTTACAAACTCAAACAAATGAGTTACTTATCCAAGAGTTAGACGGTATCCAAAATAAAATGCCTCAACTAAAAGAGCCTCTCGCATCACTAAAAGAAAAAATAGAAACCCTGAAAACAAGATACGAAGCAACAAATGAAAACCCTTCTTAAAAATTTTAATAAAGCAACATATTTTAAGGCTCTTGGGTTAGAGCTATTATTTCTATTGATTTTTTTCCTTATTTCAAAATTTTTCATTTCTAAAATCTATAGCCTGATAGTAATCATCCAATCTATGCAGCAAAATATCGGTCAATTCGAAAATTTCGATATAGACAGCGCAGAGCTGTCAGAAATACTCGAATTTAGAGAAATCGTCTCTCAAGTAAGCTCATCCTTAAACCAGCTAATACTTACATTAATAATATTTGCAGTTCTTATCTATCTAACCTACACAATCATAAAGTCTGCCCAATGGAATATTATCCAGAATAATAAATTAACAAATTTCAAAAAATATTTTTTAAAATTCTCTATGCTTTCAATTTTCTTGCATGTAATATTAGCTGTTTTAATATTTAATATTCTAAAATACAGCAGAACCTTTCTAATCTCGTATATATTTGAAGGAAATTTCACTTATGCTCCATTCGTTAGGCTCATAATAATCGGTCTTATTCTAATCTTCGTATTTTACTTATTCTTCATCCTCTACATAAAGATAAACAAACTTTCACTATCACAATCATTCAAAGAGGCTTTCAAATTTAAAAAATTCCACTTGTTTTTCATATTTATCTTAATTTCGATAATGAGCGCTTTAATAGTAAGATACGGCCTAATACTCAGTTCTTCTGTCATAAGCATCTCAATCCAAGGCATTCTCGTCGCTTTCTTAATAACATGGTATAAGATATTCCTAAATAACCAGCTAGAAGCATAGGTTCAACCCAATTTGAAGTTAAAAATATATTTATATATCCTAATATTAACAAAAAACCATGACAGAAAGCCACATACTTGTTTCACTGGAGCAGTCTCGGGAAATTAAGGAATCCTTCTTCATCACACGAAACTATTCGTGCAGTAGGTGGATTTTGTCCAGTGCATTGATAACAAACAGGATCTTCAATAGTACACACTAAATTCTCTGCATCAAAGGCAGTCTCAGGTCTGTCCCCAAACTTAAGATGCGGGGCCCAAGTAACCTCAATATTTGTTCTGCTTACTTTAATCTTTGATCCTGGAATAGCCGCACTACAATAATTTGCAACCATCCTAGGCAACCCAAAAATTCCTAAAATCTGAGGTGTTCCCGCCCGACAAGAAACCAAAGTAGCATATCCTTCGTCGCAAACAAGAGACCCAAAACTACCTCCACTATCGATAGCAGTCCCACGAGAATCTCCATGAGCCATAACTATTATTTTTTTGAATTTACCAGCATTATTAATTCTTGTTTCTGGATTATAAACTACATTATCCATCCCATCGAAATCTGGCACATAGACCCCAAAAGTACATGGACCATTCTCATTTTGTATTTGATTATATATAAAGATTTGATAGTTTAGCAATCCATCAAAAACCGGATCGCCAAATATCACCAAAACAGAATTACTGCAATCGCACTCTTCTGGCACTCCGACACGTGGATCTAGCCAACGAATAATATCTAAACCCTCAGCTTCTCCCCACGTATAAACCCACCTATACTCACATCGTCCTGGAATTGATCCACAACTCTGTGGAAAATTGCTCCGTATCTTATCACAGCACCACTCAGTAAAAGAACGTGCACCAGGCATTGCACCAGAACAATGAAGTTGTTCATCTCCGCATTCTAATTCTTCACTATCATCTTCCGGACTTTCGCAATGTGGGTCTGGTCTATCGCTACTGAAGTCTATCGTTAAATCACCATCGTTATCAACACCATCGCTACATTCAGATTGATCATCAACAATTGTACTAATACATTCAATAAGAACTTCAGTAAAAATAACTCCTACACAACCAGGATTAGGATTAGCAACCCACCTCCATTCTGTTATAGGCTCACAATCAGATCTTTCATCACAAATAGCTAGAGAGGCAACTTCATTACATGGGGCCTCGTCATTACTTATGCTTGGTCCACCAATATTAGGAGGCATAGCATTATCATTATCTCTTTCTACAGCAATACCTCTAACTGCCGTAGCGCCCCCATCACTGCAATAAACCTTCCTTTCTCCTGTAAATGGAAAAGTAACAGTTCCTTCTTCATTTTCTCTCGTTATTATACTGTAAACATTATCATCTTTTGTTGAATCTTCATAAATAGCATTAGGATAAAATTCAGCAGGAAAAGGATACGAAGGAGTTGCCTCTTTTATACTAACAATTCCATTAGAATCCCTATAAACATAAGCATTACCTATAACATTATTATTTAAGTCAAATATCTCAACAACACATACATCTTCATCAACAACTTTTCCCGTTATATTATCAAAATTAAAAAAGAAGCTAAAACTCACAAGAAGAATTAAAACAATGAAATAAATATTAGCATAACCTCTTTTCATCTAATAACATCTAAATGAGATTTATTTAAACTTTTCTGATCTGCCCAAAATAAAGTCCTAAAATTTAAGTAAGGTTTATAAAATTTATTAAAGCTACATACAAATTTATTTAACCATAAGGAGGATTAAAAAATGAAAGCTAACAATATTATAACCATAGTTGCAATAATAGCTCTCGTTATAGCAGTAATTTTCTTATCTATAAATAAGTTGCCAGCATCAGACCTAGAAAAAGAGACATTATCTGCAACAGGAACATCAAGCATTAAAACATTGCCTGATCAAGCTAAAATTTACATAGGCATAGAAACATTAAGCGATAATGCAGAACAAAGTAAAGAAGAAAACAACAGAATCACAGAACAAGTAAGTAATGAGATTTACAATATTAATATTCCAAGAAGCGAAGTCAAAACGCAAAACTTCAATGTTTATCCAGATTACGAATATTACCCAAAGCAAAAGCTTAAAGGATTCAAAACTACTAATAGCCTTATTATAACAACAACAGATTTCATAAAAGTAGGCCAAATAGTAGACGCAGCAGTAAAAGGCGGAGCAACCAGAATAAATAACATACAATTTGAACTGTCTGAAGAAAAGCAAGCAGAAGTAAAGAAAGAGGCCTTAAAGAAGGCATCAGAAGATGCAAGAGAAAAAGCATTATCCATAGCCGAAGGATTAAATGTTAAACTTGGAAAACTTAAGTCAGTAAGCTCGCAGGATTACTACTATTTGCCATACAGAGCATTCGAAGGTGCAACTTTAGCAGCAGAAGACGCCCAATCAGAAATAGCAAAAACAACAATCATACCAACAGAGCTTGAAACAACTGCATCAGTAGTAGTCGCATTTGAAATAAGTTAATCAAAAAAACTTTTTTCTTTTTTTAAACAAACGCACAACAAAGTATTTATATCCCAAGTGCATCATTCTAGCATGCACAAAGAGGTTTACCAGATTGGTGTCATCTGCACACCAAAAGGAAATGCAACAGAAAAATTTCTTTTTCCCCTCATTAAGAAAAAATTTGATGTAGTCTTCTTTCCTTTGCATAACGATATTGATTATGACGATTTGAAGAAAAAATCTGAGTCTCTTCGCGTTGTCTTGAACACTGCTGGAGATATTCCCTATGCTTTTGATGCTCTTGAGATGATTAAAACATTTGAAGGTTTTGGGAAGCACGTTATTGATTCTTCAAAATCTTTTTATTATCGAGAAGATAAATGGCTGTTTTATCAAACGTGTTTGAAGCATCATCTGCCTACACCAAAATCATATTATATCCCGAGGAATATTAACTTATTGAGAGGAAAATTGCGCAATATCTTGAAAGAAGGACCTGTTGTCTTTAAAGGTATTTTTTCTGATACAGGAAGAGACGTGAAAAGAGCCTCTACATATTCAGAAGCATTAAGAGCCGTGAGTATTTTGAGAAAGCATATTGGAACAATGCCAATAGTTGCCCAGAAGTATATAGAACACGGAACAATAAGTTATCGCGTTACGCTGGTAGGCGATCATATTGTTCAAGCAATCACTAAATACGGAAAAACATGGAAAGAGGGAAAATTATTTTGGAAGAACGAAAAATACCGCTTGTTTATCCCGGATAAATTTGTTACTGAGCTATGTAAAAAAACAGCCAGAATTTTTGGGCTAGAGTGGTGTGGCATTGATTTAATGAAGGATTCAGAAGGGCAATGGTACTTGATTGAAGTAAATAGCTGCCCAAGCATGGATTTTATAATAAGAGATGCAAAGCGCGCTTCTGAAGAACTTGTAGATTATTTGTTAAATGTTCATAAAAAGACAATTTAAGCATTATTTTTTATCAGCCTTTTTTCTGAGCCATTCTGCATATTTCTCAACAAACTCTAATCTCTCTTTCCTATTTCTTTCTACGCTTTCTCTTATTTCATCTAAATCTATTTTTAAATTTTTTTTATTCATCTTACTATTCGGTCTATAACCTCTACTTTGACCTTTAATTCATTACAAAAATGTATAATCTCTTCCATATTTAAATATTTTCTAAAAAATATCCATAAATGTCTCGCATCTTCTAAATCCTTATCACTGCCCAAATATAACTTAAAAGCTATTTGTAGCTCTAATACAGAAGTATTTATCCTATATTCTTGGTTTACCTCAATTATCAATTTGTTATTTAAACAAAAAATGTCTAGTGAGGTTTTAACAAACTTGAGCTCAATATTTGGTATGTATTCTCCCTCTCTTGAAAACCTCAAACCGCTACCATTAACAAGATAATCGTAAGCATCATTAAAATCTTTCGTGTTCAAGCATTCGTACTTCTGTATCAAAGTTCTCCATACAAGAGTAAACTTCTCTAAGGATAACCTATTTATAAAAAAATCAACGTCTTCCGTATTCCTGCTCCTGCCAAAAAGTATTGCAATGTAACCAGAGATTATCACATAGTCTATATTTAGTTTATCTAATACGCTAACGAACTCTTTAACAAAAAAGTCCAAGCTATCGATTTTTTTATCCAAGTAGATAATCTTGCCTTTAACTTTAAATTGCATTTATATCGCATAGGTAACAATCATTAATAAACATTTACATAATAATTGCGGGGAGGAGGACTTCCGTCAAGGTTGCAGGTTGATAAGGATGCAATCCTTATGTTCGAACCTCCGTAGGCACTAAGCCAATAGGTCCTAAGCTTGGACTTCAAATGAATCTATCCCGTCTGGTCAAGTTTCTTTCCCAAGGCTTTCTTCTTAAGAAAGGCTTTTTGACCGCTCCGGCATCCCCGCGCTACATTAAATCTGTCATAAAGGCCTCATAAAAACCTTGCGGTAATTATAAAAAACATTAAAAACTAAGCTATTTCTACAAATAAGAAGAGGTATTCAAATGCAAGTAGATCCTTGGTCATTAACAGCCATAAAAGACTATTCAAAACTAATGAAAGAATTCGGAGTTGACGACTTCTCAGACTATGCTAAAAAGTTACCAAATGCCCCTCTAGAGATAAAAAGAAATCTCGTAATAGGTCATAAAAACTTTGAAAAAATTTACGAATGCATTAAGAAAAAAAGCAAATTCGCAATACTGACAGGATTAATGCCATCTGGCTCATTTCATCTAGGCCACATGTCAGTTATCAATCAGGTAATATACTATCAAAAGTTAGGAGCAAAAATCTATTTATTGGCAGCAGATATAGAAACCCAATTAACAAGAAACATCTCACAAGAACAAGCAAGAAAAATAGCCATTGAAGAATATCTAACTAATTACTTTGCCTTGGGAGTGTCAACAAAGAACCTTGAGTTTTATTTTCAGTCAGACGGTCCAAAACTAAAAACAAAAGAATACGTAAACCTAAGTAAGCTAGCCTCAGCAAAAACCACGTTCAATGAAATAAAAGCAATCTATGGAGAAATCTCGCCACAAAAATTAATCTCTGCTTTAACACAGGTGGCAGATATTCTCTACCCTCAATTAGAAGGTTACAAAGCAACGCTAACCCCAATTGGATTTGACCAGTTGAATCACGCAAATTTGGTTCGTGACCTTGCATCCAGAATGAAATTCAGTCTCCCAAGCTTCACGTTCCATAAGCTATTGCCTGGTTTAAAAGGCATGTCATCCAAAATGTCATCCTCAGATCCAAATAATGCAATCTTTTTAACAGACTCCCCAAAAACAGTAGAATTAAAAATTAAAAAATATGCATTCTCAGGCGGTCAAGCTACTGAAGAAGAACACAAGAAAAAAGGCGGCAACCCCGAAATAGATATTTCATTCATTTATCTGAAAACAACATTCGAGCAAGATGATAAAAAATTAGAAAAAATCTACAATGACTACAAATCAGGCAAACTCCTAACATCAGAACTAAAGCAAATTGCAATAGACAAGATAAATTCATTCCTAAAAACGCATCAAAAAAACAGAGAAAAAGCAAGAAAACAAGTAGATAAATTGTTGCAAAAAAGTTAAGATTATTTTTTCCTTCTACCCCAGCTTGGAATCTTTTTCTGCCAAGAATACTTTCTCATTTTTTTAGTCTTACCATATCCGCAATGACTGCAAACGCCACTTTTCTTATGATAGCTAGATCTTCCGCATCTTCTGCAAGGATAATGCAGTTTAGCCCTCCCCTTCAAGCCCTTTGACGCAGTTCCCTTTACCACAACTAACTCACTTTTAAATCATTTTAAAAATCTTCCGCTAAAGAACTAGCTGCTTACTGGGGCGAAATCAAGATTATAGTATCTCCCCTTAAAAAAACAGTTCCTATCTTCCTTATTACCTGATTATCCATACGCTCCTCTGCATTGTCTAATACTGTATTGATATGTATGTCAAAAGCCTTCAACGTTCCTGCAAACTGTTTTCCATTCTTCAATTCTACTAGCACTGTCTTTCCTCGTGACTGGTTCAATGAATCTAGTGGTCTGTCAGAGTCCATAAATTAAAAACCCCCATAAAAAACCGCATATAAGCTGCTTTAAAAATCTTTGTATTTAAAATATTAATTATCGCTATCTATTTATATCTTGACTTCTCTAAATATCTAAATGAAAAGGGGACTATCGCCATTAATCTCAACAGTAATCCTGATTGCATTGGTAGTAGTAGTCTTTGTCATAACAGGCTCTTGGTTCAGGCAATTTTCAGAGGAAATACTAAGAGTTACAGGAAAAGAGTCAGCAAAGCAAATAACCTGCTCATCCCCAGAAGTTTTTCTAGAAATTGACACTGCATGCTACAATCAAGATGAAGCAATTCTTGTCTTAGGAGCAGGAAAACTCAAATTTGAAAATTTTATCATAGCATTGTCATCAAATGAGCAAGTTACATTAGAAACAACAAGCGGTTTAGATCAATTCAAAATAAAAAAATTCACGCTAAGTACAGACTCTCAAGATTTAACAGACGAGTCAAGAGAAAAGTTAGAAAGTATAGACTTTACAAAAACTCAGCAAATAAAGGTAGTGCCTCAAATTATAAACGAAAATGAATTAGCCGTATGCCAAAACCTGATAAAAACAAAAACAAATATAGAATGCTGCAAAGGGGGAAATGCTTGTGGTTGCTCAGATAATTCAGACTGCGCCAACAATTTCCCTAATAATATCTGTGATAATAGCTTTTGTGTCGAATGCGGAAATGATAACGATTGTGAAAATGATCCAAATAAACCAGACCATTGCGATACCACAAATAAAAGGTGCGTAGAGTGTTTAGAGAATCAGCATTGCCAGCAAGAAGAACAGTGCATTGATAATCAATGCGTACAGCAACTTAGTTGCAATGATATAGGCTCATCAGATTATAATGTCATAGAAGGAACCCCAGAATCATTATGCCTAACTGATAGAGAAGTAAGATTAAAGATAAATAGCATTTCAAACGAGATAGAAGATTTCAAGATAAAAATAAAAGACAGCTCACAAACTCAAATCTATGATAGTATTATTTCAATTTCTAATGGAGAAACTACTTTACCAAATGTAATGTATCACGATAGTTTTCAAACAAATAACTTTTTAGACAATATAGAAATAATTCCAAGAATAAACGGACAAAATGGAATTGAAGAATGTCCAAATGCCGCCTTAATAAAAACTCTTAAAGTTGCTGACAATATTGCAATATGCTGTGATAAGAGTATAGAATGCAATCAAAACGGAGAACCGCAAGGCTCTCAAAGTTGCTGTGACAGAGACTGTGGCAATAATCCTTTTACTGCATCTGCTATAAAAAAATTAGGAGATCCATTTGAAGAAGAAGACCAATGCAACCCATTTGACACAAACAAATTAAATGAGAAAATTTGTGATGAAATTATAGAAAATGATTGCTGGGTGTATAATGAAGCCCAATGTCAAAATAACAAATGCTTAGCCCAATAAATATAAATAACAAGACTAAACACATTAGATTATTTAACTTTCCTTCTATATAAAAAAGGCAGGCCTACTAGAAACAAAGCCACTGTGCTTGGCTCAGGAGGCGTCGGGGTTCTATCAATTTGATCTGGATAGACCACATTGCCAAAAATTTCATTATTGGGATCTCTATTGTTTGTAAAGTATTCAATATTAACATGCCATCTTGCTCCATTGTCACTAGCGTCAAATCTCGCTTCATCTGGCCCTAATTCAAAAAGCGGTACATAAAGATCTCCATCTCTCTCTAATCCAAAATCTATCAGGCCACTCCTATTCGCCCATGCTTGGATTAGGTAATTTCCATCTCCGATGCGATGATTACTAACGTGTATAGGATCTGTATACTCGCCCTCCCAAAACAATTTCAAAACATCGCTTTCTAAAGCCGGTTGACCATCAAACATAACAGTACCGGTATAATCGTTCTCAACATACTGTGCATTCACATCCTTGCTAAAATACAAACTACCTAAAATAGTAGCCCCAATACCTAATCTTCTTAATAAGCTCATTTTATTTCTCTAATATATTTTCTAATATTTAATATTATTTAACTACTAATCAATAGTATTTAAATCTTTCGTAATCAAAAGCAACCTTTTTAAACACCGCTAAAATAAGCCAACTAAATGGCAATATCTCAATTAAGATCAAGAAGAAAACCATCAGGAGCAAGATACAAAAAAATAGTCAAAAAGCTCAGAAATAAAGGAAATCTCCCAACCCTAACAGGCATAGGAAAACTAAGAAAAACAGCAGCAAAAACTAGAGGCGGGCATATTAAACAAAGAATACTCAAAACGGACATAGCAAACATCTATGATCCAAAATTAAAAAAATACTTCAAATCTAAAATAGAAAGCGTAATAGACGCCCCTAGCAACAGAAACTTTGTAAGAAGAAACATCATGACAAAAGGCACTATTATAAAAACAGAAAAAGGCAATGCCAAAATAACCTCCCGCCCAGGACAAGAGGGAACTGTTAATGCTATTTTAGTATAAAAATGAGATTTAGAATTCAAACATTAAAATCCATTTACATAGTAGACTTAGAGGCCAGAACGTTATCTAAAAACAAAAAACCAATAGAATTAGAGGATCACGCAGTAAATATAATCTCTCAAGAGCAGAAAAAAGAAGTAGTTACAGAAGAAAACGCAATGAACTTATTTAATTATCAACAAGCTCCTCCTCACATCAATAAAGGAAGCCAACCATATCAAATAGCCTACAAACAAAAAAACTGTCCAGCAACTCAATTCTCAAGTAAAATCACATCTATAAAACAAGTATTAAATTAGCCTATCCCTCTCCTAACATCAGTAACATCCACGCTCATAACCCCATCTATATTCCTTATATTGTCTTCCAATGGATCAAGATTGCTTATTTTCTCATCTAAGCTAAATCTTGTTATTAAAGCATTTAGTCCAAAAGCAACAGGCTCTTTTTCAAAACCAGAAACCTTCCCGCCGAACTTCTCAATCAAATTCTTAGCTTCTTTTTGAATTTCATCTAGATCAACATCAACGCTTTCAGGCATTATCTTAAAAGTAACCAGAACTATACCCATTTTTAGTTAGGACCTTCAAATTGACAGCGTTGACAAACATATTTAGTGGCTATTTCCCTCTCGTGATAGCTTCTGACTATTTTCGTTTCTCCGCATTGCGGGCATACAAACTTCACACTTCCAGGAAGCAGCGCTTTTCCATTAGGCGTTCTCTCAACCATAGGAAAACAATCTAAATAAATATTTATAAAGATTTCTTTAATCTATTAGCTTATGCCCTCGTAGTTTAGGCTGGATATTATATAAACCAGTAAGAATGCGACCTTGCGGATTTTAGCGAAAAGGTTGTGACCGAGGTTCAAATCCTCGCGAGGGCGTCCATTATAGAAAATAAAACCCAAACATTTAAATACTATAACACTTTATAATGGATTATAAGGAGTTATAAAATGCCAACCACAATACAAATCTCTGATAATGTAAAATCAGTTTTAGATAGAATGAAAATGATAGAGAGAGAAACCTATAACGATGTAATTGAAAGAATGATAGAAGATGATCTAGAATTAAACGAAAAAACAAAAGTTGAGATAGAAGAAGCTAGAAAAAGAATAAAAGCTGGAAAATTCATAACTCAAGAGGAAGTTAAAAAAAGGCTTGGATTATAATGCCATTTAAAATTGTTTGGGACGAAAAGGCATATGATTCCTTAAACAAACTTGAACCAACCATATCAAGAAGAATTCTAAAAAAAGTTGATGGATTATCAGAAAATCCTTTTTCTAAAGATATAAAAAAATTAAAGGGAAGTGACGATTTTAGACTTAGAGTTGGAGATTATAGGGTTATTTTTTCTATTGAAAGTAATGTAATCCAAATTCTAAAAGTTGGACATCGGAAAAATATATATGGTTAATTGCTGCATAATAAAAATTTACAATTAATTCTTTTTAAAAATCATCTTATCCAGACTTATTTTTCCAGCACCAGAGAATATCAAAGAAACAGCCATTAATCCTAGTACAAATACAAACTCAAAACCATTATTGGAAACTAAAAATCCATTCTTTCCATGCACCAATATAAATGCAACTAGCATATCTATAAAAATCAATGCGCTTGCTATCCTAGTAAATATCCCTAACAAAACAGCAATGCCGCCAAAAAACTCAACTATTGCAACAACAATCGCAAAAAATCCGGCAGTAGGTATTCCTAAACTAGAAAAAAATCCAGTTGTGCCTAAAATCCCACCAAATAACTTCATATAGCCATGAACAATAAAAACAATACCCAAAGCTACCCTTATTAATAAATATGCCCAATCAGGATATTTTTTCGAAAACATCGTATAGCAACATTCAAAAATAGGTATATAAATATTTAGATACCCCAATCAAGTAATTTATTAAATAATGTCAATAAGTATAAATTTACCTAAGATTAAGCACTAATCTCAAATTTGAATGGTAGTGAAAGTTTAATCTCGCCCAATTTCCTCATTCTAGCCTTAAAGCTGAATATGGCTATGCCCTTGATGTCTTTTGTTGCCTTATCTACTATTTCAAAAACTCCATTATCTAAATTATCAAAATACGAATTTGAAATATCTCCAGAGGTTATCTCTAGAAAATCCCCGTCTTCATCATAATAAATATTCATTTTATTTTCCATTTTAATCCAGCTACCTTATTAGTAAAAAACGATGTTATTATATAGCCTTCACCATTTAAATATTTAACTGAGATCAACAAATATCTTTCTAACGGATTCCTATATTTAAAATCCTTATAAAAATAAACCACAGTTTCATCTTGTTCAAAATACCTTATGGTCATTGGATTTTTCAAAGTATCTTGAATACTCTCTATCTGATCATGCATATGGGGATGTTTTAGTATATGTCTCCGCGCCTTGTCGGATAAGGATATTCTCCTACCAGTTTTATCTGTTATCTCGAATACGATACCCATTTAATATTTGAACATGCGGTATATTTAAATATGTTTAGTAATTTTTATATAAAATGTTAACTAAAAAAAAGAAACTATTATTTATATGCACAGAAAATCTTCAAAGAAGCCCAACCGCTGAAGAACTAGTCAATACTTCTCCTAAATTTAAAGACTATACAGCAAGATCAGCTGGCACTTCAATTACTGCAGTAAGTCAAATAACTAAAACATTAATAGAATGGTCAGACATCATATTTGTTTTTAATGAAAAATACGAGAAGCATAAAACAATCCTTCTAAAAAAATTTCCAAATCTAAAAAAGAAAATAATTGATCTTGATATTCCAGACCGATATTATAGAAACGATCCTGAGCTTATAAAAATACTGAAAATAAAATTAAAAAAATATTTATTAGATTAGACATCTCTAATACCAGTATCGTTAACTAAAAACAAGCACTCAGAATCTGGCATTGCGGGAGCATCAATAAGCTTCGCTACTCTTGTTCCTTTTTTCCCTCTTCTCAAATAACATCTGTACGTCGATGCGTGATGTAGTACGTGCCCACCAACAGCTTCCGTAGGATCACCAAAAAACATATCTGGTTTAGCCATCACTTGATTTGTAACATAAACTGCTATATTGTAAGTATGCGCTAATTTTAATAATGCATGTATATGCTTATTCAATTTTTGTTGTCGGTCTGCCAACATCCCCCTGCCTGCAAATTCGCTTCTAAAATGGCTCATCAAGGAATCGACAATGACTAATTTTATCGGCAAGCCTTGTTGAATTAGTTCTTCTATTTTCTCAACCATAAGCATTTGATGATCACTATTAAACGCCCTGCTCCCCCTAAAGTTTTTTAAGGCCTTTTCAGCATTCAAACCATAAGCATTGGCGATCTTCACTATAAACTCCGGCCTCAAAGTTCCTTCAGAATCAATCCAAAGAGCCATTCCGTTTGCCCCCCCTTTCTCCTTAGGCAACTGCACGCTTACAGCTAGTTGATGCGCAATACTGGTCTTGCCAGAACCATAAGCTCCATAAACTTCGGTCACAGCCCCAGTTTCTACACCGCCGCCTAGCAATGCATCCAACGCCTTAGACCCCGTAGTAATTCTTATCACGTTTTGTCTTTTCTTCATCAAATCAACACCATCTTCAAATCCCATATCTAACTTATTCCTAGCGGTATTAATGATTTTTCTAGCAACTGCTTCTCCAACACCAGCAGCCTCAACTAACT
>ERZ1292623.379-Hain-H51-01um-R1-379-length-48508-cov-26_pt1 | contig 48508 bp, 55 predicted proteins | sample MGYA00564398_ERZ1292623 | MGnify/ENA primary metagenome ERZ1292623 (study PRJEB36523, sample SAMEA6512633) | groundwater metagenome | collected 2019-01-07 | study: AquaDiva: Metagenomics assemblies of 32 groundwater samples
TATTGTACCGCCTTAAAAGTCGAGACAATGTGTTCATATTAAAGGTAGCCTGACAGTATGACTGTAAAGCAAGCAATGGATAGAGCGTATAAGCTCGGGGTCCGTACAAAGAATGGCAATCGACTAAGCTGGCAGTCTACAAAGAACATGCTCGCTAATCCACTCTATGCAGGCTTCGTCTGTACTAAGTTTACTGATGATAAGTACATAAAGGGCGTGCATAAAGCAATCGTCAGCCCTTTTCTTCACTACAAGGTTAAAAGCCTAGTAGACAGGCAGTTTCGAAAGGTTAATCGTAATAATTCTGACGAATATCCATTACGTGGCGGGTTTCTGTGTTGCTATTTCTGCGGGGGCGCTCTTACGGGCAATGCTCCAAGAGGAAGAGGAAACAAGCATTATCCACGATATAGCTGTACTGATTGCAGGAGATCGGAAGAAATTAAGGCTACGAGTAAAAATCGAGAGGACGTTCATGCAGAATTCTTAGATTTACTGAAAGTCGTTCGACCAAAAGCTGGAGTTGCTAAGGTGTTTAAGGAAGTTGTTCTTCGAAACTGGAATGATGAGTTTAAGCACACAGTTGATTATAATAAAACGCTAAGTAACGATCTGAATGCTATTCGTTTGAAGAAATCGAAGATAATTGACCTCTTCATTGATGGTGCGCTAAGTGAAGAAGACAAGGACGCAAAGTTGAACGAGTTAGAAACTAAAGTTACCCAACTTGAGCTAAAGAAAGCCGATAATGACCAAGATGTGAAAGATAAAGAGCAGGTTGTAGATTCTGCAGTAACTCTTCTAACTCATCCTGACGAGTTTTGGAATCTTGGAAGCCTTGAGGTCAAAAAGCGTTTACAGGAGTTAGTATTCCCTGGGGGTATTAGCTACGATCTTTCAACTGGCGTTAGAACCGCTCAATTGAACAGTTCTTATCTGTTAATGAAAAATATCGCCCTTTCGAGCGATAAAAATCCTAACTTGGTAGCGGGGGCCGGACTCGAACCGGCGACCTTGTGGTTATGAGCCACACGAGCTGCCACTGCTCTACCCCGCGTTAATGCTTGATTATCTTACCAAACAGAGGTGATGCTGTCAATCATCATTAAACTATAGAACTATAATGCAAAACGACTTAAAATCTACAAAATTTGCCTTTTAGCTCAATTAAATGTGTGTATTTAATAGTCTGAGGCAGTTAGCTGTTTCCTCGAATTGAGGATATTCAGCTAACTGCCAGGATCACTCATGAATATGAGCAGACTTCTTAGATCCTTATCTAGCTCCTAACTTAAACCGGACAAATTAGCGCACCATCTACGTAATGCATTAGGCGCATAATTAGTCCCGCAAGGACAAGGCAAAATAAACCTAGGGCGAGGATGCCCGAACAGTATTTTAGCCCCTCGGAATCGTGGGAAATTAGTGCATAAATACTGGCGCCAAGAGTTCCGATACTGCCAATTGGTAGTGCAAAGAAAGCAATCAACCCAGGTATGAAATTAAAAAGTGCAAGTACCATACCTATGATTAGGCCCAAAAGCTTAGGGCTTTCGCAATTACTAATTATGCCCCCGGGGGTGTCAACACCAGACAGGAATTGAAATGATTCTACCATAAATCTGTTAATTCCTGTTCTGTCATTTACCCACATGAATATTAAAATTCCGGCCAAAAGTACAATTCCGAGCGCAAATGTACTCAAGGCGAATATCGAAAAAAGCCGATCAACGGATGCATAAATGCTACCTGCCACCAAAAGTGATATTATCCAAAACATGGTTTATACCTCGAAGACGTAGGTGGTTTTAAGGTTCGCTTTAGCAGGTTTAGCTAGAGTGTAATATTTATATCAGTTAATTAAAAATTTAGCAAATATTGCAATAAGTTGCAAAAAATATAATTTCTGTTAGTTCATTTGAAAGACTTCAACAGAATCAATAGCAAACACAACTGGGTTGAATACTTCGCTGTTATTGGCTGCTGAGTGCCACTGCGTGCCAGTAGGCTCTGACTTAATGACTTGGGTATTAATTTTAATGTTCCACATTTGATTCATAATTGTGTCAAAAGCTTGCTGGCTAAGTCCGAAATCTTGGGCTATATCAATAGAGTTATCGCCATCTGGCGAAGTACGACTTGAAGTACGAACAACAGTTCCGTCAAGTTTGTATTTTATTCCTTGATTACTCCATTCGACTTCCCAAACATGATCAATTGCAGTTAAATCACTTACAGCATCCTCGTAGTGCTGTACTTTTTGGGTAGAATTATTAACACACGTCATATGGCTTGCTGCTGTAGATCTTTGTGTAGACAAAATTAACGGGGCAGTGCTACTAGAACGATCATCGTAGTACCATTCTAAAATGTCTATTTCTCCATAATTTGCTGTACACCAACCGCTTGAGTTACGCATCCATAACGCAGGCCAGACACCTTTCTGTGCAACTGGTAATTTTGCTTTAATCACGATTTTTCCTTTTTGCCAACGGTTCACGGTATCGATTCCGCCTGAGCTGTATTTAGTGATTTTACCTAAAGCGCATGGCGAAGAATTACTATTTGTGTCAGTTAAGCCTTCAGTTGTGGAGCTTAGGCAGTGGCGCTTGGTAACTATAAGTGCTTTGCCCCCAGAATATGTTACGTTTGCCGTAAGGTAGTTCGCCTGCGAATGACCCTCTGTGCCTTGTTTTTTTGTCCAATTTGTCGCGCTGATTGTTGGGTTGTCAAAATAGTCCGACCAAACAAGTTGCCAACCTGGACTTAGACTATTTGCAAATTGTACTACTTGGCCGCCAGATGCATTTGAATCATTAATTTTTAGTGCACCAGCTGAAATAACGCCAGATTCAACCTCTACGGCAATAGTCGTAGTAGCTGCCCGTATCATTATCAATGCCGTAATCCCAATTAGCACAAACACTGCTATGAACAACAGAATTCTGATATTTCTATTAGCTTTATAAGTGGGGTTTAATTTAGGCGCTTCCATAGTTTCAAAATTATATTAAGTTTAGCACAAGCAGTACTTTTGATATTAGGTAGGGAATTAAAAGGCATAAACGTTTAATAAATAAACTTAAGAATTGTCTTTTATGACAATTTACAAGATATTGGGCTTAAAAGGGGATTACATGAAAATTAATCAAATGTGATTCGGACGTTAGAGGTTAAAGGTTTCGTCTGCAAGCCCAAAAAGTAACAGCCAAGCTAGGTGTTTATCGGTAATTTTTATTTCCTGGGGTCTGATAGTACGATTTTATTGCACCATACAATTATAACTAATAGAAAATTTGCTGCTAAACTATTTGGCCAGCATAATGATTGCATGAGAAATCGTCACAGTGTTATTTACGTACCAGGACTTGGAGACGAACATGATCGTGGTCAAAGCCTAGCTTTAAAATTGTGGAATTTTTATGGACTGAAGGCTGAATGTTTTCGGATCGGCTGGGCAGGAAATACGCCGTTCGATGAAAAACTGAAAAAATTACACAGTAGAGTCAAGGCTTTAAGCCAAGTGGGTACGGTGTCATTGGTGGGGGCAAGCGCTGGCGCTACTGCCGTCATAAACGAATTTTCATTTGGCCAAAATGATATTCACCGCATGGTTTGTATTGCAGGTAAGCTTAAAAATTTCGATACAATCACTGATCAGACTTACGCACACAATCCAAATTTTCGCAGATCTATAGAACTTGTGCCAGAAAGTTTGCAAAAGTTATCCGACACCGACAGGGGAAACATTTTAACTTTAGTTCCGGCGTCCGACAATATTGTTCCAGTGCAAGATGCTGTTATTGATGGTGTTGAGTCGCGTGAAATACCCGTACAAGGACATGCATTCGCAATTGGATATGCTCTGACAATTGGCAGTAAATTAATTGCAGATTTTCTTAATAATAAATACTAATAATTCAACTATATTGACAATAGCAATAAAATAGAGTATAATGAATTTATTGTCATGACAAAACAAACAGTACGTTAAAAAAGAAAGCTTTGCTAGTTTTCAATTACTCTTAATCCTTCTAAAGGGTGCGGTGATAGTAAAACAATATTAGCAAAAGCAGAAAGGAAACATGTGAGTGAAATTTCACTCAATGGTGAATTGGCATATGAATTTTTGCCAACCACTAACGAAGAGATATTGCAGATAGATGCAATGCTCGGCGACATGCAATCTGGCAATTAACATGCTTATACAAGATGTAATGCCAGCCAACTTTCGACCGAAGCACAAGCAAATAACGCCGACGCGGCGTATAAAAAAGATCAAAATAGAAGCCTAGGATAAATTTTGACTTAAATAAGAAACAACCTCCCCGTTTACGAGCAGGGAGGTTGTTTTTTTGCGAGTGTTTCTTTTCGCTTTTCACTATAGTCCCATGTATGTTAAAGCGCAAGAGTTTTTGAAAAAATCATAGACTACCTCTGTTAATTGTGCTATAGTCGACTATGGTTTTGGTACGTTTTTCTTATTAATACCAAAATAATTTTGGCAGGGTAGCTCAGTTGGTTAGAGCACAGGACTCATAAGCCTGGGGTCACGAGTTCAAATCTCGTCCCTGCTACCAAATTTTAAAATATTGATTTATATTAGCGGAGTTTGAGTTCTAAGTTGCTGACTGGGGCGTACCAGCCTTGGTCAAGTACAAAGGTTTGCAGTTTTTTGTCTAGGCCGAAAATTACACCTACGCCAACTATTATAAAAATTACACCCAAACTCCTATGAAACCAACCTTTGGGGTTGGCTATTATTCCAAAAGTTTTGACTGCAACTTGGCCTAGCACGGCAATTAGCATTAGGCTGACACTCATACCAGCGGCATAAGCAACTAGATATATAAATCCTTCTAGAAAACTAGCTGGCAAAATACTAGCAACAATTAATGCGTAGGTAGGGCTGCAACTACTAAATACCGGCCCTAAAGCTGCTCCAATAAATATAGCTCCAATTGTGCCACCACGGCCGTAAAATTTGCCAAGCCAAGCATTGGATACGCTAAATAATCCACTTTTTGCCGAAAAATTCTCCCATAGTTTTGGCCATAAAAAATGTACACCAAGCAAAGCAACGATGATGCCAGAAATAAGTTGCCACAAAACTTGCGGAACTCCAAGCAGGGCAGTAGATGCTTTGATTAACAGGCTAAAAATAATGACCGAAACGGCCAAGCTAGTGGTTATAATTAGCGGCCTAAGCCAAATATTTTTGGGCTTTTTTGGTTCAGCTAGCGAGCCGCCAATAATTACCGGTAAAAGCGGTAATATGCAGGGCGCCGCGACAGTTAAAATGCCCGCTACGAACGAAAGAAAAATTAGTGTCACTAGTAAGTTGCCTTACAGTAAATTTTCGATTACCGATGAAATAACCGGGTTGTCGTAGGCTACAAATTTTCCTATTGAATTGCCTTGATCATCAACTTTAACAAATGTGGTCTGTATGGTTACTCCGTGTTTTTGGCGGAGTTTTTGATTAGTGTCGTAATCGACTTTAAAAATTGTTACACCGCTAGGTACACCCTTACTTTTTATATCATTTTCCAGTGATCGGCATTGTGAGCACCAAGGTGCATGAAAAAATAATAGTTTCGTGCCGCTTGTCTTGGCCAGATCGGCCTCAGAATATACCGTGTAATTTCCTGTAGTTTGCGAAGTTGACGGTGAATTTTTTTTAGCTTGGTTTGAAGAGTTTGTGCTTGTAGCCGAATTGCCGGCAGGAGCATCGGCTTTTTTTGTAACCATCATAAATGTTATCCCCGACACGACTAGCGATGCCACGATTACACTAACAACCAAAACCTTTTTCATATTTTACATTATAACATTTTATGGATGTTGAATTTATAGTAGAAACTAGAGTATCAACTTGACGATTAATAAGGTAAAGTATTAGAGTATAGTTCTAGTATGTTACTAGAAAATCCAGAACAAAAAGGTGCGCCTGTGGGCGCTATTTTTTTGCCTAGAAATGTTCACATACCAGAATTAGACCACCAGCCAATCGGCCAGACTTTTTTTGAAGAATCCAAAATGTTTTTCTTGATGCACGACGATTTGCTACAGAATGACGAACAATTTCAACAAAATAGTTGGCTAATTTGGCAGAATATCGAAAAAGATGAAGACGATAATATTGTAAAAGTAGTTACTTTATATGGAAGTAAAAACGCTAACGGTTTTGTTTGGAGCCTGCGAGTAAATCAAAACGGCATTAACCACTTAACGGACATTCATAGCGACCAATCACATGAACTTAAAGTATTTATAGCGGACAGCGATACAGCTGGCCGGCAAACAGAGGTTAGTTTAGCCAGTGCCGATGATTCGTTGACTGCACAGATGCAAACAATGGCAATATTAAAGAACCCAGTTTTTTCGAGCCAAGTTACGTCTCTTAGAAAAAATCGACAAACTACTTTTGACACTGGCTTTGCTAACGCTCAAAATGAATTTTCGGTAGAAATGGCAAGTATAGGGGAAAGGTACAGATTTTTACAAAAACCGCGGAGTGAATATACCGATTCTGACCAAAAGCGAAAAGCAGAAGAGAATCATTACAGAGACATGGCAATAGACAGATATTTAAAAAGAATAAATTCAATTAATAGGGCAAAAAACAAAGCAGGGTTTTTAGCCATGAAAGCACTGATGATGATTAAGAATAGTTAAAGCCAGCGTATAATCTTGGCGTTGGGGATTTGTTTTGGCGAGCTAAAAGGCAAATCGGCGACCAGTAAACTTCTAAGTGCTCGACCGAATGCACCATGACTTACAACCAAAATGTTTTCGGCTTGTAGTGATTGTAGCCACTGAAGCGCCAAATTAGCACGATTCAAAATTTCCTCGACTGATTCGATATCTAAATTATCGTCAATATTTAAATCTGGATCCCACGGCGTGCCCTCTAATGGCCCGAAATCTCGCTCGATAAGCAGGTTAGAAACGTGGATTTTACTGGTGGGATAGCTAATTTCTTTGGCAATAATTTTGGCTGTCTCTAGTGTGCGACCCATAGGCGAAGTAGCAACTGTGTCTATCGCTAGTGTTTTTGCTTCTTGACCTGCAACCAAAGCTTGGGTTCGACCTTTTCGGGTAAGTGGCGTCTCGCTGCGTCCAGCACGAAGGCCAAGAGCATTCATTTCACTTAAGCCGTGCCTTATAAAATATAATTTCATCATCTGGTAATATTATAAAGTGAATATCGCCATCGAGCCAGGTACATACGTGGTGGCGGTCTCGGGTGGGGTAGATTCTATGGCACTTTTGCATCTGTTGGCGCAAAAGGCTAAAAATCAAAAATCACCGGCGGCCACAAACACCGCTAATACTGACAAATCATATCGATTTGTGGTTGCTCATTTTGACCATGGCATACGCGGAGATTCACACATAGATAGAAAATTGGTTCAAGACGTAGCCAAAAAGTACAATCTTCCATTTGTACATAACCGTGGATTTTTAGGATCAGATGCCAGTGAGGATCAAGCTCGACGGGCAAGGTATGACTTTTTGCATCAGGTAAAAGAAGCCAGTGCTGCACGTGGAATTATTACTGCTCACCATCAAGATGATTGGTTAGAAACGGCTATTTTGCAATTGATCAGAGGTACGCAGCGCTTAGGCGTAACGTCGATTGCTCACAACACTCATATTCGGCGACCACTACTAGATGTTCCTAAACAACAGATTAAAAAATATGCCAAAGACCAAGGGCTAACTTGGCGCGAGGACAGCACTAATCAGGATTTGCGATACAAGCGAAATTATGTTCGACACAAGTTAGTCAAAAAAATGTCGCTAGCTGACCACGAGAGACTTTTGATGCATACCAGGCATTTACAGCACCTTAACCAAGAAATTGACTCTCTACTTTTGGCTCAGCTGCTTAATCAACCTGCTGTCGATGAGCTAGATCGACAGTGGTTTTTAAGTCTCGATCACATTGTAGCTCGCGAATTCATGGCGGCATGGCTACGGCGTAACCAAATAAAAGGATTCGATAAAAAACTGATCGAACAATTAGTTATACGTGCCAAAACTCTACGACCAGGCCAAAAAACTAGCATTACTCGTGTGTATTTTTTACAAATCAACCAAGATAATCTGAAGATTATATCTAGCCACAAGTAGTCAAACAGATATCAAGCCTGTATAATATCCCCTACATATGGAGAAAAAATCGTTTCGCGTGAATGATGGCGGGAAAAATAGTGGCAAAAACAATCGCCGTAATTATTTTAAGAACGCTGGTTTTATCGCACTTTTAGTACTTTTTGGACTTATATTTTTAGCGTCTTTGGGATCTGGGCCAAAAATTAATGAAATTCCATTCACCCAAGCTGTCCAAGAAGCCAATGATGGCAAATACGAGAAATTGGTCGTAAAAGGTGATGGCGATATCGACATCAAACAAAAAGGCGACGACAAACCACCGCTTAGTAGTTACATCAATCCACAGAATAGCCTAAAAGAAGAAGGCATTGATTACAGCAAAGTAACTGTAGAGTACAAGCCCGAATCGAACGCTGGAGCAACCTGGACAAATGTTGGACTTTCGATTTTACCAGTGTTGCTGATAAGTTTTGTGCTGTTTTTTATGCTACGAAGCGCACAGGGCCAGGGTAACCAAGCTCTAAGTTTTGGTAAAAGTCGAGCTCGGCTTTATGGAAACGAAAAAGATAAAGTAACTTTCAAAGACGTTGCCGGCAGTGACGAGCCCAAGCAAGATTTGCAAGAAGTTGTGGAATTTTTAAAGTTTCCCAAAAAATTCGAAAGCGTTGGCGCCAGAATTCCTAAGGGTGTACTTTTGATCGGTCCGCCCGGTACTGGAAAAACTATGTTGGCCCGGGCTGTCGCCGGTGAAGCCAACGTGCCATTTTTTAGCATTTCAGGTTCGGAATTTGTAGAAATGTTTGTTGGAGTCGGTGCCAGCCGAGTACGCGACTTATTTGCTAAAGCCAAAAAGAATGCTCCCTGCATTATTTTTGTTGACGAGATCGATGCCGTCGGCCGACGTCGCGGTAGCGGCATGGGCGGTGGCCATGACGAGCGAGAACAAACCTTGAACCAAATCTTGGTAGAGATGGACGGTTTTGAACAAGGGGCAAACGTAATTGTGTTGGCTGCAACCAACCGCTCAGACGTATTAGACCCAGCCCTGCTTCGTCCGGGCCGATTTGACCGCCGAGTAAATATTGGTTTACCTGATCGCAAAGACCGCGAAGCCATTTTAAAAGTTCATTTTACGAAAAAACCATTGGCAAAAAACGTCGATCTTGACGCATTGGCAGCTAAGACTGCTGGCAGTTCGGGTGCCGACCTTGCCAACATTGCCAACGAAGCAGCTATTGTTGCCGCCCGCGAAAGTAAGCACGAAATATCAACCGAGCACGTAACAGCAGCCTTTGAAAAAGTTGCAATTGGCCCTGAACGAAAAAGCAAAGTAATGAGCGAAAAAGAAAAAGAACTGACTGCCTACCACGAAGCTGGTCACGCCGTAGTTGGCCATGTTTTGCCCGATAGCGACATGGTGCACAAAGTGACAATTATTCCACGGGGTGGAACCGGTGGCGTAACGTGGTTTATACCTCCGGAAGATAAGAGCTACCACAGCATCGTGGAATACAAAGACGTACTGGCACGAATGCTGGGTGGACGTATTGCTGAAGAAGTAGTTTACGGGCCCGACCAAGTTACAACTGGTGCCGGAAATGATTTGCAAAAGGCCGCTGAACTTGCTCGAGAAATGGTAATAAATCAAGGTATGGGCCAAAAATTACGTGACCAAGTTTTTCATGTCGAAGATGGCATGATGTTAGATCGCTTGGTTCACGAGCGTCAATACAGCGATGAAACAGCTAAGGTAATCGACGACGAAGTCGAAGCACTAATCACTGAAGCTGCCAACCGCGCCCGCATGGTGATCAAAGCTAATAGAACCAAGCTAGAAGAACTGAAAAAACGATTACTAGAAAAAGAAACTGTCGAAGCCGAAGAAGTATTGTCGGTATTAAAGGGCAGCACCATGCCCAAAAGTGCCGCGCTTTACTAAAGTTCTTATTCTCTTTTTGGCGTACCACTCCTATAATAGATTTAGATGAATCAAATCTTTTCGCGCACTACTAAGCGCATTTCTCTTGGCGGCGCTGCAAGTTTATTATTTGCAGTAACTTTAATAACGCAGTTACTTGGTTTTTTACGAAATCGTTTAATTAGTACAAACTTTACAGTAAACGACCCAGGAAGTTCTGACGCATTTTTTGCAGCATTTCAGTTACCGGACTTCTTTTTCTATACAATTACGGCCGGCGCACTTGGTGTAACTTTCATTCCATTTTTGGTGGATCGTATGCAAGCTAGCGACCGAAAAGGCGTGTGGGAGCTTACGAGCAGTTTACTGAATATTTTAGCGATTGTAATGGCCGGGGTTTCGGTGTTAACTTTTATTTTTGCCAAACCGATGATTCATTTGTTGGCGCCGAATTTACCCGCAGATCACCTAGCTGAGGCTGTTAGAATTATGCAGTTTATTTCGTTTAACCCACTTTTATTTACACTGTCCGGAATTTTAACCAGTGTGCAGCAAACGTTTGGGCGGTTTTTCTTTTATGCACTGGCACCATTGATGTATAACGCTATGATAATTGTCAGCATATTTATATTTAGGGACAGTTTAGGAATCGTTGGCCTGGGTGTCGGGGCATTAATTGGTGCTATAGTGCAATTGGGTGTTGCGGCTATCGGTATGTATGGACTTGGATTTAGGTACTGGCCAATTATTAAATGGAAAAATCAAAATTTTCGCGGCATGTTACGCAATTTACCGGCCCGTTCACTCGACCAAGGTGTTGACCAAGTCAACTCGATTGCCGAAGTTAACCGTGCTCAAGCTCTTGGTACCGGGCCTGTAAGTTACTATAACTTTGCCCTAACTCTTCATAACGTTCCGATTTTTTTACTTGGTAACTCAATCGCGATAGCTGCTTTTCCGCGCTTAACCGAAAGACTTAGCCAAAACCGTAGTGACTTGTTTCGTAAAGAATTTTTAGACATATTAAGAGCCATGATTTGGATCACCGTGCCAGTGGTTATTGTTAGTTATTTTGCGCGAGGCTATTTGGCTCGTTTAATTTTTGGTGATGTGGCGCCCGATGTTGCTAGAATTTTCGAATTTTTGGCTTTTGCTATTTTCTTTAGAATTTTATATACCATGTTGTCGCGTTATTTTTATGCACACAAAGACACCAAAACACCACTTGTTGTTTCGATTTTCGCCATAGCGCTTAACATATTTTTGGCATTTACTTTAGCTAAACCTCAGACATGGAATATTTCTGGGCTGGCGCTGGCGCAACTAATTGTGGCAATTTTTGAAGTTACCGTTTTATTTCTGGTTATTGTTTGGCGAAGCCCAAGGTTTTTCAATTCAACGTTTTGGAGGGGGTTAGTGCGGGTTTCAGCGGCATCTGGTTTTAGCTTAATCGCCACATTTATCATGATTTCGTTATTGCCACTACAAATCGCCGACCGCGGCTTGGTGACGTTAGGTACAAAGTTTGGGTTAATTAGTCTTATTACCTTGATTGTTCACTTAGGGGCTTCATACATTTTTGGACTCAGCGAAGCAAAGGCCGTGATGTTAAAAGTCCGCAATATAATTTTAAAACCAATTCGCCAACCATTTTAATGCTAACAGTTGTACCATTATAACTTCTTAGTCACCTCTGTTATAATACAAGTTAAATGAATCAAGACCACATTCGAAACTTCTGTATAATTGCACATATAGATCATGGAAAGAGTACTTTAGCTGATCGTTTTCTCGAGATAACTGGAACTGTCGAAAAGCGAAACATGAAAGCCCAATTACTAGACAAAATGGATCTGGAGCGCGAAAAGGGTATAACCATCAAGCTGGCTCCTGTCCGCATGAAATATAAAGAATATGAACTGAATTTGATCGACACACCCGGGCATGTCGATTTTAGCTACGAAGTCTCGCGCAGCCTTGAGGCTTGCGAAGGTGCAATTCTGGTAGTTGATGCAAGTCAGGGTATTCAGGCACAAACATTAGCTAACGTGTATCTGGCATTGGCAGCAGACCTTACGATTGTACCCGTGCTAAATAAAATCGATTTGCCAGCCGCCGATGTGCCACGTGTTACTGGCGAAGTCGTCAGCTTGCTTGGCTGCAAACCTAATGACATTTTGCATATATCGGCCAAAACCGGTGAAGGTGTAGAGGCTGCATTACAAAAAGTAATTAACTACATTCCACCACCTAAAGGATCTGTTGAATTACCATCTAGGGCGCTAATTTTTGATAGTTATTATGACGATTACCGTGGCGTAATATTGTATGTAAGAGTTGTTGACGGTGCAATTCAAAAAAATTCTGAACTAAAAATGATCAGCGCAAAAAGCCAAGGTTTGGCACTAGAAGTTGGGTCTTTATCGCCAGAAATGCGAGTCGCTAACGAATTAAAAACCGGTGAGATTGGTTACATTGTGACTAACTTAAAAAGCACCCGCGAAGCCAAAGTAGGCGATACCGTCACGCTCGCCAAAGCCCCTGCAAGTAATGCATTACCTGGCTACAAAGAGGTAAAACCTTTCGTGTACGCTGGTTTTTTCCCGGAAAGTAACGAGTACTACCAAGAGCTAAAAGATGCAATCGAAAAACTAAGCCTTAGCGATTCGGCACTTCAATTCGAGCCCGAAAATTCGCCCGTGCTAGGCTTTGGTGTGCGGGTTGGTTTTTTGGGACTACTTCATATGGATATCGTCCGCGAGAGGCTAGAGCGCGAGTACAACCTCAGCCTAATTGTAACCAATCCCTCCACCGATTATGAGGTTATTCTAAACGATGGAACTGAATTAGACATAAAGTCAGCTAGCGAACTGCCCGATGTAGCCAAAATTAACGAAATTCGTGAACCTTGGATTAAGGGCGAGATCGTTTGCCCAAAATCTTATGTAGGCGCAGTGATTCAACTCATTTCTAATAAACGTGGATTGCAAAAAAATCTTAGCTACGTTGATGCTGATTTGGCTTTGGTGTCGTTCGATGCTCCGTTGGCAAATCTACTGACAGACTTTTACGATCAGTTAAAAAGCGTTACTAACGGTTACGGATCTTTTAATTACGAACTAGACAATTATCGAGCTGAAGATTTGGTAAGAGTCGATTTTTATGTATCACACGAAATTGTCGACGCATTGAGTATTATGGTGCACCGCAGTGAATCGCAAGCCCTTGGCCGTGATATCGTAAAAAAATTAAAAGACGTTATTCCACGTCAGAATTTTCAGGTGGCGCTGCAATCTGGCATTGGCGGTCGCTTTATTGCAAGGGAAGATATATCCGGCTACCGCAAAGACGTAACTGCCAAATTGTATGGGGGCGATGTTACGCGCCGCAAAAAACTACTCGAAAAACAAAAAAAAGGTAAAGCCCGCATGAAACGCTTCGGCAAGGTAGATATCCCCGCCGAAGCCTTTACTGTCCTTTTAAAACGCGACTAGCGTATCAAAATTAAACTTGACCAAGCTTGGTCAAGTTGGTATAATGGTGGGCATGAAAGATGTAATTACAATTTACGAAGCAAAAACCAACTTGTCTAAGTATATTAAACAGGCCAAGGCTGGCAAGCCGGTGTACTTTGGCAGCTATGGCCAAAAAGAGGTAATGCTGAGTGCTGCTACCCCAGAAAAGGTCAAAATAAAGTTTGGCACCGCTAGCGGAAAACTAAAATTCTCGAATAAAGATCTGGAAGGATCTGACTCAGATATAAAGAAACTGTTTTATAGCTAAAGAAGCCAAAAATGAAAATACTTTTGGATACAAATGCTCTTGTCTGGTTGTTGTCTAGCTCTAGCGGAGGATCACTGGGTGTTAAATCAAAGAAAATAATTCAAGATTCAGAGATTGTGTTTGCTTCATCCGTCAGCGTGCTCGAGATTCAAATAAAATCAATGCTTGGCAAGATGAAAGTGGATGTCGACCTTATTGAAGCAATTAAAACAGCCGGTCTAAAAGAGCTAGATTTTAAAATTGTTCATGCCAACGAGCTGTCAGCTTTTCTTAAGCTAGCTAAACATGACCCGTTTGACAGAATGCTGCTTGCACAGGCTCAAACGGAATCGATGAAGTTGATGACCTCAGATAAATTTTTGCTAAATCTAGGTCTGAGTTTTGTGCTTGACGCCAAGGAGTAGCCTGTAACTCGATTTAGATTTAGCCAGGGCGTTAAAGAAACGCTTCGGCAAAGTAGACATCCCCACCGAAGCCTTTACCATTCTCCTCAAACGCGACTAGGAATTATTTCCAGTTAAAGCACGAAAGTTTTGGGGGATTTTGGGCTGATTCATTCATTTTTTTTGTAACTCATTAAGATCTTTAATGATTTGGGCGGCGTGGCCTTTTGGTGACACTTTGGGGTACTCTTTAATAATGTTTCCGGATGGATCGATGATAAAAGTGCTGCGGATAATGCCCATAAAAACTTTACCAAACATACTTTTTTGACCCCAAGCATTGTAGGCTTTAATGTTTTTGCCTGACTCGTCGCTTAGTAACGCGAAGTTGAGGTTGTGTTTGGTGGCAAATTTTTTGTGGCTGGCAATTGAGTCTTTGCTAATGCCAATAACTACAGCATTACCATACTCGGCAATGGCATCGCGTTCGTCCCTAAAAGAGCAGGCCTCGGTTGTGCACCCAGGTGTGTCGTCACGGGGGTAAAAATATAGCACTAACCAACGTCCCGTGTAGTCAGCTAGTTTGTGCATCTTGCCATTTTGATCTGGCAATATAAATTTTGGAGCAGGTTTCATGTTTACTATTGTTTCACGTGCGGCTAACTGCTTGCAACTTTAATTTAACTACTCTATGCTTATGTATAAGTAGGGAAATTTGTGGGTATATTGAGCAAAAAAAACCTGATAGTGACCACAGCCATAGTCTTTGCGGCAATTGGCTTATTACTTTTACCAAAAACGTTGGCAGCCACTGCGACAATTTACTTTAACCCTTCGAGTGCCTCTGTTCAAAATGATAACAACGTCAACCTTGTTGCTAGGGCGAATGTTTCTGCTTCTACCACCCTAATTGAAAATTTAGTTGTAACTTACGACGCTTCAAAGCTACAGTTTTTGGCTTTAAGTGATAGTGGAACCGCATATCCAGCAACTCTATTCAATAACACAACTTCGGGTAGCATTACCCTAGACAGAGGAGCACAAGTTGGGTCTCCGGTGACTGGCGACGGTGTAATCACGACTTTTATATTTAAAGCTTTAACCGGTAGCGGCAGCACCAATGTTTCCATATCGGGCAAGGCGTTTACCAGCGAAGGATACACAGCTGTCAGTAACAGCAGTGCTAGTATTACATTAACCACACCAGCTACTCCACCGCCACCCCCACCGAGCCCATCGCCCTCACCAAGCCCAGCTCCAGCTCCTGCGCCAACACCGCCACCCCCACCGAGCCCATCACCCTCGCCAAGTCCTACTCCTTCGCCCTCACCAAGCCCAACTCCAACCCCTGCGCCGCAACCTACAGAATCAACACCTGTGGTTGAAGAAAAAGATGTTCAATATACAAAAGCTAAATTTAGCGTCACAACCCTAAAACCAGTGGTGGTGTATATCGAATACGGCATCAGCAACCTTAGCCTAGTCACCAAACAGTCTAATTTAGGTACAAACCACGAGGTTGCACTAGATCCAGCAAACTTAATACCTGGCACAACCTATCAGTATCGGGTGGTTATGATCGACCAATCTGGTAACCGAACCGATGGAGAAGTTAAGCAAGTAAAGACCAAAGGCTTTAGCCTAAAACTACTCATCACTGACAAAAATGGCAAGCCGCTTAGCAAGAAAAAAATTGTTATTAAATCGGACCCTATTGAGTCTAAAACCGACAACAAAGGTGTGGCTACATTTGAAGATGTAACACCTGGCGAACATAATATTGAGTTCGTCGATGGCAAAAAGACATTTGTTCAAGGACTTACCGTCGAAAACAACGTTAAAGAAGAAGGTGATTTACAAATTGCTGAGGTACAAAACGTTTCAGTGGTTTATGGTGATCTTGAGCTCAAGAACTCTAACGCAACCTTGGTTGTCACCATCGTAGCAGTAGTATTAATAGGAGCAATTTTAGCCGTGATTCTTCGGAAAAGGGGTGGTGGAGGCGGTGGTTCAAAAATGATGCCTATTGCAGCAGGAACGGTTGCAAATATGCCAATTCCAAATACTGATAACTCTGAAACTAGCCAAGAAGACGACGGATTGATCCGCAAAGTTTCTGGAGTAAGTAATCCAGCACCCGGCGCTACCTTAGGGCCAAACGGAGATAAATCCTAGAAAAGCAAAGCTATGATTACTAACTACGACCAAGCCTCATTTTTTAAAAAAGTATTTTACGCTGGATTGGTTTCTGTAACTTTTTTAGTCATTGCAATGCTGTCAAATATGAGACAAGTTGATGCAGCATGTGCACCACTAAATGAATCTCTTGGCAAGGTAACGCTTAGTAACATCAGTATTAAACCAGGCCAAGAAGGAAGCTATCAAGTTTGGGTACGAATGATGGCCCCAGACACTAATGCAAACTCGATATTTTTAGAAATAAACGATATTAATTGTGGATTTGTGGTGGGTGATAAGGCTAAAACAGGCACCGATAATGGCTTGGCTGCGAATCAGTGGGGCTGGGTAAACTACCGCAACACAACTCCATCAGCAACGGCAACATACGCAAACATTACTGTCGCACTAGGCGCGGGTAACCATACGATTTACGCTGTGGGTCGCGAGTCTGGTGTCAAAGTAGACCGCATCATTTTGACCCAAAGCACTTCTTGCGTACCAGACAATATCCGCGATGTAGCTACTGGCCGCGAACCAGGTGATAATTGTGTACCAAGGGACACTAACTCGCCCACCGTCAACATTACCTTTCCAGCGACTTCGCCCTTTATTACCTCTGGAAATAGTATGGCGGTACAGGTTACGGCAAGCGATGATATTTCGGGGGTAAACCCAAATAGTTTGAAGCTTTGTGTTATGCCACCCGGAACAACTACTTGCCCAACCACATTAATTTCGCCAGACGCTGGCTCAACTTCTTCGCCATTTAGCTTTACATTAAATACCACTAACTGGGCACCGGGTGACTACACCATTCGGGCCACCGCATCCGATAATGCTTCGCCCGCTAATTCTGCCAATAGTACCAACAGGATTTTACGAAAGCCCGACACCATCGCACCAACAGCTTTGTTAATCGACCCAACGGCTGGTGAAGTAGTACAAGGAACTACTACTTTTACGGCAACGGTAACGGATAATATGGGAGTACAAAAAGTTGAATTTATTGTAGATGGAAACTTACTTGCTACAGTAAATCAAGCTGCACCACTACCAACTAGTTTTAACGCAACGGCAGCCGTAGCTACAGCCGGGCTAAGTAACGGCACACACAGTGCAACGGCCAAAGCTTACGACGCGGCCAATAACTCAATAACTAGCGCGGCAGTTAGCTTTACTGTAAATAATGTCACGCAGGTAAATAATCCACCCACTGCAGTAATTACCAACCCCCAGGCTTCGCCAAAACAAACCTTAAAAGACACCCTAACAGTTAGTTGTTTGGCCGGTGACTCGGGTACGATCAACAACTCAATCACAAAAGTTGAGTTCTTTATAGACAACACGACTACCATTACAGGTACCGACACTAACGCTAGCGATGGCCACACGCTATCTGTCGATACCAAAACACTAACCAATGGTGACCACACTTTTTACTGTAAATCGTTCGACAACACCTCGCCTACTCCGCTTTCTACGTTGAGTGTCGGCGTGGTAGCAAATATTAACAACGTCGTATTCTTTGCCGAAGACATTAACCAGGATGGCTGCGTAAATGCACCAGACTACGATGAGCTTTCGCGCAAATGGCGTCAATCAGTTAACGTAGGCCGTGCCGACATAAACAGAGACGGTACAGTTAATGCCCCAGATTACGACGCTCTTTCACGCAAATGGCGTCAGTGTTCCAGCTAGCACTCTTGTGACGTAAGTGCCAAAGTGCTATAATTCGAGTGATATGACAGATCGTCAAAAGCGTATTCTACAAGCCGTGGTAGAGCAATATGCCGAGGTAGCAAGCCCAGTGGGGTCTAGTTTGCTAGCCAAAGTTTTTAGTGTGTCATCGGCAACTATTCGGGCCGAAATGGCCGAATTGGAACGACATGGATTCATTACTCAGCCACACACTAGCGCCGGCCGGATTCCAACTGACAAAGGTTACCGTTATTACGTAAATCAAGTTAATGAGGATGACCAAGCGTTGCCAGAAAGAGGTGCTTCAAGGGCACTGGCAGCTCGCGTTGAAGGTGGTGGCTTACCCGAGCGAACAATTCGAAATACGGTTGATACTTTGGTGGAACTAACTCACAATTTAGGCTTGGCCACACTCGGCGATCAACTATATATGAGCGGACTTTCTAATTTATTTGGCCAACCAGAATTTATGCAAACCGGGCAAGTACAGCAAGTTGCGGGACTATTAGATAACCTAGAACCATGGCTTCGTGAAGCAGCACCAAATGAACCGCTTAGTGTGTACATCGGTGCCGAGAATCCAATTGGCCGTAGCGCCGGCTGTAGTTTAATTATCAGTCGGTTTCGTAGCCCCTACAGCGACCGGAGTTATATTGGTGTGCTTGGCCCTACCAGGCAAAGTTACCGCGATGTCATGAGCCTAGTGCGACGTGCTGGTGAAACGCTAGAAAGCGCACTTTATGAGTAAAGCAAAAAAACCAACAATTGAAGAACTTTTACAGCAAATCGGTGAATTAACCGAAGCCTTGCAGCGTGAACGTGCCGATGCAATTAATATTCGTCGCCAGCACGCCGAGCAATCGGCCGGATTAAGATATCTTATCAAAGCCGATGTTATTGAACAGCTGTTACCAGCAATCGATCATTTGGAATTATCTTTAAAGCATGTACCTAGTGATATCAAAAATCACCAGTATGTAAAAGGCGTACAATCTGTAGTTAAGCAGTTCGAAAAAATATTTACCGATATTGGGATTGAAAAAGTAAAAACTATAGGCGAAGTTTTTGACCCCAAGGTTCATGAAGCAATTACAGCAGAAGATGGTGCTGAAGATATTATTGAAGAAATTCAAGCCGGATATAAACTCGGAAATTATGTGATCCGACCAGCAAAAGTCCACCTAGCAAAAAAATAAAATGAGTGCCGAAATTTATAGTTTTGAGACTCGCCGTTCGCTAGGCATTGATCCTGTGGGCTGGCTAGGTAAGCTTGTTAGCCGTGCAGAAAGAACTAAAATTTTGTTTCAAGAGGCTCGCACATTAATGGCAATAAATTCTAAAGTTTATTCCCCAAATGTGTTTGTAGATAAAGGCGACAGGTTACTTACAGAGGCAGCTAAAGATGGTTTAACAGATTTGGAAATCGAGCAAGCCTATTTCCAGGCTTGCCAAGATCTTGCCAATTTAGGTTTAAGCGAAACTTTACAGCCTTTGCAAAATGACTTTGATTTTAGCTTTTAGATTTATTACAATCAATCCATTCATCTGGAGGTTTCTATGACAGATGTAACTACAGGTGAGGAACACTTAGCCATTGCCTGCGAATTATTAAATAACAGACCTTACCGGCCAACGTAAATACCAGAAATTCAATTTCGGAAATCGAAGCAAACACAGTCTCAGGGCCAAGCGGTTTTGGCAAGGGCACTTTAATTGCCAGATTATTAGAGCTTGAAGACCCCGAAAATCCTGGCCAGATGCTCTATAACAATGTTCGTGGATTTACCACGCGTCCGAAGCGAGAGGGAGACGACTATTATTATTTGACTTCAAGTGCCGATAAAGCAGCGTTGAGGGTAGATTTAAATGAGGGTAATTTAGTTCAGGCCACTGCCATATTTGGCAACATTTACGGCACCTATCCATCCGATTATCCAGAATCTGGACACGTTTTATTCGATAGCACACCTGAGGAATCTGTTCGAATCGAGAGATTGGGCTTTTGGGCCATAAAAAGATTGTTTATTGTCCCAGAAAGTTTTTCGGGGTGGCTAAATCGGTGGAAAGGTCGCGAAGGAAAATTTCCACCAGATTTTAATGACCGATTCATTGGAGCGTACCAAATGTTAATGTTTGCGTTAAATCACGGGGGATTTAATTGGTTGATTAATAGTCAGATAGATCAAACGGTCAAGGCTGCCCGAGATATTTTCGAAGGCGTGCCATCGGCACACGACTTAAATATGGCTGAAAATCGTGCATATAAATTTGCTCGCGAAATTGATCAAAATACTGGAGCAGCAAATCCGATACCAATTACAGATGAATACGACGGATTGACAAAAAATGATAAAAAGTTACTATTAATGTTTAGTTATGAAAAAGATTAAGTTGAACCAGCTTAAGGAGATTCGCGGGATGAAAAAAGTAGGGCAATTTGTAAACAAGAAATTACTTATTATCGTTTTGTCATTTATAACCATTATTTCCTTTACGTCGGCTGCAGTATATGCGATTACAACCAAAAACGCTCATAACCGTGGAGTAATTGCACTAGTTGGTGATTCGAATATGACATTTGCTTCAGCAAAAATTGTCTGGGAGTTTAACTGGCTTCAGCACACATTTAATGGTTATACACCGCTTTTTATGACATATGTAGGATCGGGAATCCGAACGCCAGACTGTATAAACAACCCATGTAGTACAAATAATTTTTGGCAAATAAAATTTTCTGAAACTTGGGCCAAGGTCAAACCAGACTTAGTTGTAGTTAACTTGGGTATAAATGATGCAAAATATATCGGTACATCATCTACAATTGGCTATTCATATTATGGTCAAAAAATCGATTGGCTAATGCAAAAAATGCCGATTGGGAAAAAGGTAATTTGGACTAATTTACCTTGTAATTTAGAGCCCCCTGAATATTTAAATGGATGCCTATATATTAATAATTCACTAAATCAGGCAAAAAATCGATGGCCTAATTTAATAATTTTAGACTGGGCAAGTATTGCAAATGAACACCCAGAATATATGACTTCGAATAATATTCATTACTCAACGTACGGGCAAGCAGCATACGCGAAATTGGTAGTTGATAAGTTAGATACTTTATTACCAGTTCCAAATAATTAATGTTTAAAATTATACGGCGAGCATCAAAGGTTCCGTACTATTTTTTAGCAACTGCTTTTCTGCAAACTCCCAATTGATAAGTTTGTAAAACGCCGTTATGTAGTCAGCCCGCATGTTTTGGTAGTCGAGGTAGTATGCGTGCTCCCAAACGTCTAGTGCCAATAGCGGCATATCGTCGTCGCGTATGGGGCTGAAGGCATCATGCATGCCTTTGATTTCCAGTTTTCCTTGCTTGTTTTTGAGTAGCCAAGCCCAGCCGCTACCAAAATGTTTTAGGGCTGTTTCTGTAAAAAGTTCACGGAACTTATCATAGCTGCCAAATGATTCATCAATGGCGGCAGCAATGTGTGAGGTTGGTTGCGTGTCGTCATTGCTACTATTCGGCTGCATACCATACCAGTAGAAGGTGTGATTATAAGCTTGAGCAGCGTTGTTGAATAGCCCGTTTTCGCTTTCGCGTACTATATCTTCGATAGGTTTGTTTATGTCATCCGTGCCAGCCAAAAACTCATTCAGTTTTGTTACGTAGGCCGCATGGTGCTTACCGTAGTGGTACTCGAGCGTTTTCTGCGAAATATGTGGCGCCAGCCCATCCAGCGCATAAGGTAATTTGGGCAAAATAAACTGTTTCATTATCTCATTATATCAACAACTCGACTCATCGCCTCGTACAACTATAATAACCTATAGGTTATTATAGTTGTATATTCCAATAAAATCACTTTTGTTTAATTTTTGGAGTTTGTTTAAACTATTTATTATGGAAAGAGTTGATTTACATTCAGCCGAACCTCTAAAAGTGATCACTACTGGCCAGATTGCTGAGGTTGGGCGGATGGTTTTGGACGGCATTACACCCAGCGCTGGAAGCGATTCGCGGCTGTTTAATCCTTACGATCAATTAAGACAAGCTTTGGCTGACGGTGGAACTGTTCAGATATCTATAAACGGGACTGACTACACTCTTACATCAACCGAACAGCCGTCAACTCGGTCGTTTGTTGGTAGCGCCCACAGAGACTAAGTAATAAATTAAATTAGCACTCTTGACACGTGAGTGCCAATATTTGTATGATATAATAGTTTTAGCACTCTAGCTAATATATTGCTAAATGAACAGGAGAAAACAATGGGTAAAATTATAGGAATCGACTTAGGAACAACAAACAGCGCTATGGCGGTGATGCAGGCTGGAAAAGCCGAAATTGTTGCCAACAGCGAAGGTAACCGAACCACGCCAAGTGTAGTTGCGCTGAACAAAAACGGCGAGCGTTTGGTAGGCCAAGTTGCGCGCCGCCAACAGGTAACCAACGCCAAGAACACTATTTATGAGGTAAAACGCCTTATTGGCCGCAATTGGAGCGACAAAGAAGTCCAAAAAGACATTAAGCTGATGGGCTACGAAATGGTCAAAAGCGGTAACGGCGTTAAGGTAAAAATGGGCGATAAAGAATACAGCCCAGAAGAAGTTAGCGCCATGATTTTAGGCAAGCTAAAGGCCGACGCCGAGAACTTTTTGGGCGAACCAGTAACAGAGGCGGTTATTACAGTGCCAGCTTATTTTGACGATTCTCAGCGCCAAGCCACTAAAGACGCCGGCAAGATTGCTGGCCTAGAAGTAAAGCGCATTATTAACGAGCCAACTGCCGCCGCGCTTGCATATGGCCTGGACAAAGGCAAAAAGACAGACGAAAAAATTGCAGTCTACGACCTCGGAGGCGGTACTTTTGACGTATCCATCCTTGAACTTGGCGACGGAGTATTTGAAGTAAAAAGCACCAACGGCGATACCCATCTGGGTGGCGCTGACTTTGACCGCGTGATCATCAACTATCTTGCCGACGAGTTCAAAAAAGAACACGGTGTGGATATTAGTGACGACAATGCTGCCATGCAGCGCATCCGTGACGAAGCCGAAAAAGCCAAGATTGAGCTTTCAACCACCAACGAAGTTGATGTTAACCTACCATTTTTGACGGCCGATGCCGATGGGCCAAAGCACTTCGAGCATAAACTAACTCGTGCCAAGCTGGAAAGCTTAGTAGGCGAGCTTATCGACAAAACTGCCATTCCGTGCGAAAAAGCACTCAAAGACGCCGGTCTAAAAATCGGTGATATTGACGCAGTGGTATTGGTGGGCGGCATGACTCGTATGCCATCTGTACAGAAGAAGGTCAAAAATATCTTTGGTAAAGAGCCTATGCAAGGTGTCAATCCCGACGAAGTAGTGGCCGTAGGTGCCGCTATTCAGGGTGGAGTATTGCAGGGCGACGTAAAAGACGTATTGTTGCTAGACGTAACGCCACTCAGCCTGGGCATCGAAACTCTCGGTGGCGTGGCAACCAAGCTTATCGAGCGCAACACAACAATCCCAACCAGTAAGAGCGAAGTATTTAGTACTGCGGCCGACAACCAGCCACAGGTAGAAATTCACGTGTCGCAGGGCGAGCGTGAAATGGTGGCCGACAACAAAAGTCTTGGCCGCTTTGTGTTAGATGGTATTCCTCCATCACCGCGGGGTATCCCACAGATCGAAGTTACATTTAATCTTGATGCCAACGGCATCTTAAACGTTACCGCTAAAGATAAAGGTAGCGGCAAAGAGCAAAGCATTACCATTCAAAACAGTGGAAATCTAGATAAAGACGAAGTCGAAAAAATGGCCAAAGAAGCCGAAGCCCACGCCGAAGAAGACAAAGCTAAGCGCGAAGCAATCGATGCCCGCAACCAATTAGACAGTGCAATTTACCAAGCCGAAAAACTAAAAAGTGATAGCAAAGATAAGATTAGCGAGGAAGACATGAAGTTGCTCGACGAAGCTGTTGAAGAAGCTAAAAAAGTTGTTGCCGACGAAAAAGCTGACAAAGATTCTATCGAAAAGGCCGCCAAAGAGCTGAGCGACAAAATGATGCCAATCGGCGCCAAAATGTACGAGGAGGCTTCTAGAAAAGAAGCCGACGAATCTGCTGGCCAGCAGACTTCCGAAGCCTCAGCAAAGGAGGATACGAACTCCAAATCCTCGAAAAAATCTAAGAAAAAAGATGACGAACCCGTAGAAGGTGAAGTCGTCGACGAGAAATAGAGTGTTCTGACAGTCTCGGACAACACCTGTGGGGTTTATATTTTGGTAAAAATAGTAAATTAGTTATATAATATATTTAATGGCAAAAAGTGAGACGCAGCTAGCCGAGCTCGGTGAGTTTTTAAAACAAAGTGTTGAGCTTGGCTACGGCGGTGAAAGCAGTCAGCCCAGACGTGAGAAAGATGGCTCAACGACGATTGAGTTTAGCGAAGGCCTGTGGAGAGTTCGTGATAACTATTTTACCTCAAAAGATGCTCGAGTGTTCGCCGGTCAGGAGATGGCATTTTATAGAGGTGGGCCATTTTGGTACATGATTTACCACGGACATGCAGAAGAAGACTGTGATACAGACGCAGCGTATGAAATTCTAAAGGCGGCCCTTAAACATCCTGACCCAGATTTACCGGTTAGAGGTCCATTCGAACGATTTGAGGTAGACAATGGTAACTATGAGATGGGAGATGGAGAGCAAGAGCTTATATTGCCAAACGATCTTAGCAGGTTTGCAGTTGTTGAATATGTGAGCGTTTATAAGAGTGATTTAGAGGACGACATTAGCTCTTATCGTGGTCATTTTTTGGGTGGTGTTCTGGAGGGCTAGGGATTATGACTGGCGACGGTTTTGAACATAGGATGGAGGCTCTTTCTCGTATTCATGCAGGAGCAAATAATCCCGATGAGCCATACTGTGGTGTGGCCGCGTTATTTAATGCAGACCTTCATACGAAAGATCCAAATTGTGCACCCCGAGAAGAATGGATATTGTTATCAGATTTTGAGATACAACACTCACCACAAAATAATCAAAATGAAAATTTGAATTGGGTAGATCCGGATATACTCGAATATAACGGCGGAGTGGCTGACCCAGCAAATAAAGAAAACGAACGTAAGTTTAAGGAATTTTTTGAAACAGAGTGGCTAAAACCTAGATACGATCACTTGCGTGAAAGGTGGGATAAACATTTAAACGATCCAGATCCACGTGCCAGAGTTATGGGTAAGGTGGCGCTTTGGTCGTACGTTCAATATTTGAAAATTAAGAAAAACTAGCACTCTACCCCTATTGAGTGCTAAAATATAGCGTACATGAGTAAGCGAGATTATTACGAAGTTCTTGGTGTATCAAAAAGTGCCAGTGCCGATGAAATTAAAAAGGCGTTTCGTAAGGCGGCTGTTGAGCACCACCCAGATCGTGGTGGCAGCGAAGAAAAGTTCAAAGAAGTCAACGAAGCCTACGAAGTACTAAAAGATTCGTCCAAGCGCCAACGCTACGACCAATTTGGTCATGCTGGCGTGGGTGGCAACGGTGGCTCTGGTTTTAATGGCTTCAGTGGTGGAGCAGGCCAAGAAGTCCATTTTGATTTTGGTGACTTGGGTTTGGGTGATATTTTTGGAAGTTTTTTTGGTGGTGGTCAAGGCCAGCGACGAACACGCCAGGCTAGGGGTCGCGATGTCGAAACCAACCTAGAAATTAGCTTTGAGCAAGCCGTTTTCGGAACTGAAGCTGACTTAAATCTTAGCCTAGACGATGAATGTGAGCATTGCAAAGGCACTACCGTAGAGCCAGGCCATGAATTAAAAACTTGTGACACGTGTAAGGGTTCTGGACAAGTTACTACAGTTACTCAAACAATTTTTGGGAATATTCAGCAAGCAAGTGTTTGCCCTAAATGTAAGGGCCGGGGTAAAATCCCCGAAAAAGTTTGCTCGGTTTGTGACGGTAGGGGTACCAAGCGAAAGAATCAAAACATTTCGCTAAAAATTCCTGCCGGTATTGATGACGGCGCTACCATTCGACTGCGTGAGCATGGTGAAGCCATTGCTAATGGTCCGAAAGGGGATTTATACGTCAATATTCGCGTTAAACCACATAAAAAGTTTACCCGCGAAGGCGATTTAATTTTAAGTGAAGAAAATGTAAATATGGTCGAGGCTGCCTTGGGCACCGAAATCGAAGTTGATACTGTCGATGGTCCAATAAAGATGAAGGTACCAGCCGGAACTCAAAGCGGCACAGATTTTAAACTTTCCAGTCACGGCGTACACCATCTAAAAAATGACTCTAGAGGTGCACATATTGTAACAATCAAGGTCGAAACACCAACCAAGCTCACCAAAAAGCAACAAGAGCTTTTAGAGCAGTTCAAAAGTTCTGGTGGCAAAGGTTTTTGGCGCTAAAACTGTACAAGCACAAGCATTTTTGCTATTACTAAATGGTAATGACAAAAAACTCTTCTAAGCAAGGCGGCTTTATAACAATGATAATTGTAATTATATTAATTTTAGCTGCTGTGATGTTTTTTGCTTTTATGCGCGTCCAACAGGCACGTCGCTAACATACAGATATAGACAAAAAACCAAAAATATGCTAAAATATATCAATGGTTGACCTTATGGAACACCCAATTGTCGCGTATCATATTCCGACCCGAGCAAAGGGCAGTCCAGACATGCCCCACATTGACGATGCCCTAGCAAAGTATAACCGTCCAGAGATGCTAATCGCGATTTCTGACTTTGGTATGGATCCAGTTGTTTCAAGAGGCATAGATTCATATGACATTATAAGTGGCATAGCCGCAGTTTTGAGGCCTACATTGAAACGCGATGGGCATGGTGATTGGCAAGTTCACGTCGTACCGGACCGTATAGGTACAGCCTCAATAAGTGCGTTTAGGACCACAACCCCTCTGCCTATATCAGAGGTAATTGACGGGATACCGCAACTTAATCACAGAGATGTTAAAAAACTGGCGAATAAATCACCAGCAAATAGACTTCTAGCCCGCCTGGGGCTTGGCAAGGGCTATGTTGACTTGGCGAATTATGATAATGACTTTGGGCAAGCGTTACTGGGAGCAGACTTTGACCATCTTGTAATTAAACCAGAAGACGGTAAGCAAAGTTCTAATATTCATATTGGGACAAAGCCTGAACTACTAAAAGCAATTAACAGCGGTGAAATTGACACAACAATGACTTGGGTAATTGAAGAGGAGCTTGATACCACGGGCTCGCTGCCGGGCTTGAGGGGAGAGAATGACGAACAGCAACGATTGCTCGACGCAGCAAATAGCAATAATGTACCGAAAGAGCTCCGTATTTATACTTTTGGTCGCCAAAATGGTGTGCTTGCCGAAGAAGGTGTTGTGCGTGCCGCAGGGAAAGACGAACGCAAATTGGGTAACGACAAGTGGATATTTGTTGACCAAGAGTCTCTGCCGGACGAAGTGCTTCTAAAAACCGAAAAAATCGAAGCAATATTTCGAGAAGAGTCGGGTCAACCAGAAATACATATTGCGGTTGACTGGGTATTTGCAAATGTGGCTGGTAAAGGGAAAATTTGGGTGCCAATGGAAGTTAACGGGCGCGAGCCTGAGTTTGTTCGCATTGCAAGCAATCCAGAGTTAGCCAAAAGATTGATTGACAAGCTGGCGGCGCAGCTTTACCGAATGAGTCATGGCAGGGTAGACCAGGATTAATTATTATGGTTAAAACAACAGATAATTTACCAATTGTTGCGGTAACAGGTACCAAAGGTAAGACCACTGTCGTTAAGGTGTTGGCTCAAGTTCTACGAGGCTTGGGTAAAAATGTAATGCATGTCGATACTACGGGACATTTTGTTAATGGCGTTCGCAGGAGTACACTCGACGATTCAAAGCGCATTTGGAGTCTTGTGCCTAGCGTTGGCCCCGGCCGATACTTGTATGAATTTTTTCAAAACCCTCAGCTGTTAGAAGATGGTATAGCGGTCCTTGAGTCCTCGCTTGGTTCTAGTAATTTAAGCGGAATGGGTTATAGGTCGCATAAAGTCGGAGTTTTTCTGAATGTGTTCGAAGACCATATGGGTTCATCGGATCGCTTAAAAACTCAGCAAGACATTGCTGATGCCAAACAATTCATATTCGAAAGGCTTGATGATGAGGGTTTCGCAATCGTAAATGCCGACGACAAGCTTGTTGTTGGTAAGTTAGCAGTTATACCAGAAGACGTAAGTTATCGAATAATAGCTTGCGGATTGAACTTCTCCGCCATTAGCCAACATGAAGTTTTGAAGCAGGGTGGTTGGGTTGTAACAATTGAAAATGATCAAGTTATTGTTAAGCATGCTAAAAGCAAAAAAGCTTTGTTAAATGTTAAAGATGTTATTTGGACTTTTAATGGTAAATTTTTACCATCCGTATACAACCTTTTGTTTGTGGTTGGTGCAAGTTTAGGGGCGTTTGACGGCGATCTACCTTTAAACTTTATACCAGCTCTAAAAAATTCTAGGCTTGATCCAAATGACGGACGATTAGTCGTATTTAGGTCCGAAAAGGGTGTAAAAATAATAGCCGATTATGCCCACGAAAAGCAGTCACTTAGTCAGGTTGGAGATTTGGCAAAAACATTAGTTACTAATAACGGTCGAGTAATCGGTGTTATACGTTTTGCTCACGACCGAACCAATGAAATACTGCAAGTCACTGCAAAAGAAATTGTTAAGCATTTTGATAGTTTTATAGTCTACGACAAAATTGACGGCCACTTTCGTGAAGCCAAAAAGATTCGAAACAAAAGGTTCACTCAAAAAGTTGGTTACATTTCTCAAGTTGTATACGATGCGCTAAAATTAAAAACCGATAATGTTGAACGAATTTTACGTGAGGATAAAGCGTTAGAACGAGCCGCCGAAATTGCTCAACCAGGAGATGTGGTTGTGCATATAGTAAACGACGACATCGAAAGATCAATGGAATTTATAAAAACCGCATTCGGAGCAAAATTGATATGAATAATAGCGTATCAGAGTTTGGTATTATTGGTCGTGTTAAAAAATGTGATTTTCCGTTAATTGGCGCAAACAACGTTCCTTGTAAGGTAGACACTGGTGCAGATTTGAGTAGTATCTGGGCGAGTGATATTAAGATAAGTTCCGGCGTTTTGTCCTGCAGATTTTTTGGTAAGGGAAGTCCGTTTTACGACAGAAAAATTCATAAATTCTCTAATAATTCATATACCTTAACTAGGGTATCGAGTAGTTTTGGGGAAAAAGAACTTCGTTACAAGGTAAAATTGAAGATTCGTATAGACAATCGCTTAATTAATGCTACATTTACACTAGCCGACAGAGGCAATAAGTTATACCCAGTATTGCTTGGTCGTCGGCTACTTCGAAACAAATTTGTTGTAGATGTAGCACAAGGTACACCACTCAAAGAAGCCGAAAAACTTCGTAAGCAAAAACTTAAGAGTGATTTACGCAAGCTCAAAGGAGCGTCCTCATGAAGATCGTTATTTTATCTAAAGGTTCAGCAAACTACACAACTAGGCGACTAAAAGAAGTAGCTATTGAACGCGGCCACGAAGTCAGGGTGGTTAATTACGCCAAATGTTACATGACCATCGAAAAAGGCAACCCAGTAGTTTATTACAAGGGCGAAAAAATTATTGATGTCGATGCTATAATTCCGCGAATTGCACAGTCGCTCACAAAATATGGCAGTAGTGTGGTTCGTCAATTCGAAATGCAGGGTGTCTTTACTATTGCTAGCTCGATCGCAATTGTTCGGTCACGTGACAAGCTGCGCAGTTACCAGTTGCTTGCCAAATATGGCGTTGGTGTGCCCAAAACGGTGTTTGCTCGTGAAACAGCCGACTTTGATGACGTGTTAGAGCTAGCCGGCGGTGCACCTGTAATAATAAAAGTGGCTCGTGGTACACACGGCAACGGTGTCGTACTGGGGGAAACACGTAAGGCAGCCAAGGCTGTAATGCAGGCGTTTTTTGTTGAGGGTGTTAACTTTTTGGTTCAAGAATTTGTCGAAGAATCTGCCGGTACAGATATTCGGGCACTGGTTGTGGGTGGTCGCGTCGTGTCGAGTATCAAACGACAAAGTCTGGACGATGATTTTAGGTCTAACACACATCAGGGTGGGATAGGCAAGACAGTTAAACTCACGGCCGATGAAGAAAAAGCCGCTATTAAAGCCGCACGGGCTATGGGCTTGCCAATTTGCGGTGTAGACATGATGAGATCAAAGCGAGGACCGTTAGTACTAGAGGTAAATTCTTCAGCTAGCATAAAAACTCCCGAGATGATAACAAAACGTGACGTTGCCAGCAAAATAATTGAATACATCGAGCGAAATGCCAAACAACGCAATCGCAAAGATCGTGTTGGCGCCTAATAGATTTTTAGTTGTTCTGATTATTGCTGGTTTTATTGCGGCAGTTGCTTCACTAAATATAATTTCGATAGCTGGACGCAGTTGTGATGGATATCGGACTGACCAAACAGTCGAGATTTTTGACATAAAATTAAAAACCGAAAAAGCCAAAACGGTTGCCGATCAACAAAAAGGCTTGGGCGGCAGAGAATGTATTGCGCCGGATCAAGCCATGCTTTTTGAGTTAGGTGTATCTGGAAAAAATTGTTTTTGGATGAAAAACATGCGTTTTTCTATAGACATTATATGGCTAGACTCGGAAAACAGAGTAGTCCACCTAGAGCAAAACGTTAATCCAAATACCTTCCCTAAAACTTTCTGCCCAAAATCTGATGCTGTCAAAGTGTTAGAGATTCAGGCCGGTCAGGCTAAAAATTTAAATATTGAACTTGGCGGCAAGCTTTCGCTTTAGTTAGCTAGGCAAAAGCGGTATTATTCTTGTAATGACACCTATTTTAGTGATCGCATCGGTCGTCGGATTACCGCTATTTTTAGCGCTAATATTTAGGGTAAACGCGATTTTGCTTTTTTTGAGTGTGGCAATTGGCGGGTTGCTAGCCAGGCATTTGGGCGAAGACGCAGCTTGGATTTTGGCAAATTTCATAAAAGATCCAAATCTTGCCGCATACACCAACATTGGGCTACTTTTGCTCCCAGTATTATTAACTTTGGTTTTGCTCAAAAAAACGGTTGTTGGGTCGCGGCTTTTTTTGCAGTTTATTCCGCTTTTGTTGGTAAGTGCTATGCTTGGATCGGTAGTAATCAGTTATTTGCCGGTTACATTAAGTGATTCGGTGTATGCCAATCCAATAGGTAAAATCGTCAAACAGTCTACCGATGTTTTAATTGCCGCAACAGCAGTTTTGATGATGTTAATGGCATGGTTTACGTTCCGCGAACCTCCCCACCGCACCAAAAAATCTAAACACTAAAAATTAGGAAAAGGGGTTTGAAAATAGTTTTTTTAAGTCTAGTTGTTTGGGGTGTATGCCGTGGTGAATGGCGTAATCAAAAATATTCATAAGTTCTTTTTCATCATTAGTGGAAGTCAATATTGCATTGGGCATTACGATGTACAATAAATCATCAGAAACAAGGTGAAAAAACCATCCCGGGCTTTTGATCGATTGCATCACTTCATATAGAACATGCCACAAATTTTTATCACTTACCTTAATGTTATGAAACAGTACTTTACCACGGAAACTTTCGCTCTCTAGTGTTGTTTCGCGGTAGCTTACAACCTCAGTCAATTTTAAAATAACTTCTGGTCTTGGCACGGATTGGTCGATCAAAACTCCTCGAAACATAACAATATGATACCAAAAAAACCATCACAGGGGCTGATTCTACTAGACTGGAGGACCAGCGAGGCTCGCCTTGTTCCCTCAAAACAAAATTAGTTTTGCTAGCAACAACCCAAAGATTACTCCCAGCAATCTTTGGGCAAGGGTGCCGGGGTTTGCCACCGGCAAACCCGTTAGAGTCCCAGCTACGCTCCAGCCAAGAAAAAAAGTCCTATCTTTTCAGACAGAACTTTATTTCTTGGAGGGTCCAGCGGGGCTCGAACCCGCGACACGTGGCTTAAAAGGCCACTGCTCTACCAACTGAGCTATGGACCCGCTATGTTTTTAGTAGAAAACAGAGGTGATTATCTCAAAAAACACCGCATAAGTCAATAAATGGCATACAATAAATTGCTTAAGCTTTGAAACTATGTTTTAGCTTGCTAATGTGATTATATGTTTGGCAAAAATTTTCGTCGAACGACAATAATCGCCACTGGCTGTTTTTCATTCTTAACTGGGTTAGCTGTAGCTGGTCAAGGTGTAGTTTGGCATCATAGTTACATAGCTTTGGCTCTGATAATTTTTATGATCAGTGTGACTAGGCTCAAAACTTTAAGTTTAGTCAGCGTAATAATTTTATGCAGCGCTATAGGAATAACCCGTGGCCACAATTTTAGCAAAAGACTTAACCCGATAAAATCAAACTACGACAAAAAAGTAGTTATGCAGGTGCGTGCAGCGAGTGACGGAGTTTATACAAACAAAGCGCAAATAAGTTTTGATGGCGATAATCTGCAATTCATCGAACCTATACAAACGGCTAATATCCCTGGTAGATTACTGATTGAAGGATATGGCACAAAGGGAGTGTTGAGGGGAGATTTGGTGATGGTAGAAGGCAAACTTCGCCAAATAAGGGGGTCACGGCAAGGTGTTGTGGGTTTTGCAGATTTACGGGTAATTGGTCGGGACAACTCCAAAGTAGAAGTTACTCGCCGAGGTTTTGTAGCCGGACTAAGTTCGGCTCTACCAGAACCGCAAGCATCATTTGCGGCTGGGCTTTTAATTGGCCAAAGAACCACAATACCAGATACCTTAAAGAAAGAATTATCAGCCACGGGCTTAACACATATTATTGCTGTTTCGGGCTATAACTTAACAATAATTGTCCGTGGTGTAATGCGATTGATGCGCGGTAGGTCAAAATTTCAGATTGTAGTAACCACATCTGTAATTGTTTGCTTATTTCTTTTAATAACAGGGTTTAGCGCCTCGATTGTCAGGGCAGCACTAGTGTGCGGACTTAGCTTGTTTGCTTGGTACTTTGGCCGGCAATTTAAGCCTTGGCTTTTGATTGGTATTGTTGCGGCCGTAACGGCTGGCGTGTACCCAATTTATATTTGGAGTGATATTGGCTGGTATTTATCATTCTTGGCATTTGGGGGAATACTTGTATTAGCACCACTGTTGCATGATCGTATTTTTAAAAAACGAAAAGCGAAATTAATCGAACTGGTTCTACTAGAAACATTTTGTGCGCAAATTATGACTTTGCCGCTAATTTTATATATTTTTCAGGAGGTATCAATAATTTCGCTGTTGGCTAACTTGTTAATTGTCCCACTCGTACCGTTAGCAATGCTATTTAGCGCATTGGCTGGAATAGCTGGAATGTCTTTGCAAGCTTTGTCGGGTTGGCTAGCTTGGCCGGCGCGCGGGCTTTTGACTTACATGCTTGACTTAACTAGTTTGTTGTCTAGGCCAAGGGGGATTTTGATCGAAAGAGTTTTATCGGTGAGTGGTTTGATTTTTTTATATGCTTGTTTGACGCTAATTATTATCATACTTAGTGTTCGAAAGCGCGGACTTCCACGTGCTACAATTACAGAGTATGAGCGGACATTCTAAATGGGAAACTATCAAAAGGCAAAAAGGCGCCAACGACGCCAAACGTGCCGCAGTTTTTACTAAACTTGGTAATTTGATTGCCGTTGCCGCTAGGAGCGGAACTGACCCAACGACTAATACGGCACTAGCAATGGTGATTGAAAAAGCCAAAGCATCTAACATGCCGATGAGTAATATCGAGCGAGCCATCCAGCGTGTCGCCGATAAATCTGCCGCTGCAGTCGAAGAAGTACTCTACGAAGGCTACGGACCGGGGGGTGTTGGCGTCTTAGTAGAGTGCGCTACTGACAATACTAACCGCACTTACCCCGAAGTTAAATTGGCATTTAGTAAGTCCGGCGGTAGCATTGCCGAAAAGGGCAGTGTGGCATTTCAGTTTAGTCGTAAGGGTCAGATTCGTATTAAAGGAAGCGGCGAAGATCTGCTACTGAGCGTACTAGATGCGGGTGCCGAAGACGCAGTCGAGGAAAACGGGGAAATGATAGTTTACACCGCACCCACAGAACTGGCCAAAGTCCGAAGTGCTTTAACGCAAATCGGTGTTGATTTAATTGAAGCCGAACTTACCTTTGTCCCAAATACGACTGTCGAAATTACTGATGCCAATACAGCACAAAAAGTCATGAATTTAATGGATCGACTCGACGATCTTGATGACGTTACAAACACTTACACAAACTTCGACATCAAGGAATATTAGTGAGAATTATTGGGATTGATCCGGGTACTGGAATTGTCGGGTTTGGTGTGATTGAAATTGGCAAAAAACCAACTCTGGTTGACGCAGGTGTGATAAGAACACACAAAGATCAACAAACGGCAGAGCGTTTGGCCGAAATTTACGCAGGACTAAACGAAATCATTGCCCAAAACAGACCAGATTTTGCCAGTGTCGAAAAACTTTTCTTTGCCCAAAATGTCACAACTGCCATGACCGTCAGCCAAGCTCGCGGTGTAATATTACTAGCCTTGCATGAGGCAGGTGTACCGATTTTTGAGTATACACCACTACAAATAAAAATGGCCACGGTTGGCTACGGTCGGGCTACAAAAGCTCAAATACAAGAGATGGTACGCGTTCAACTTGGTTTAGCCGAAATACCCAAACCAGATGATTGTGCTGACGCACTGGCTGCCGCCCTAACACACTCTGGTACAATAATGCCATGATTGCAAAATTGGCGGGTAAGGTACTGGAGCATGACGGCGACCAAACTATAGTAGACGTTGGCGGCGTTGGTTACGGTGTGTTTTTAAATAGCGAAGATCAAGGTAGGGCACAAATCGGTTCCGATTTACTTTTATACATTCATGAAAATATTCGAGAAAACGGCCATGACCTGTATGGCTTTACAAACAAAACTGCCCAAAAATTGTTCGAGCTACTTTTGAGTGTTAATGGTGTTGGGCCAAAAGGGGCACTTGCTATAACAAATCTTGGTTCGGATGGTTCTCTGCGATCAGCAATCGCGGGTGGTGACGTAAAGTTTTTGACTGGCGCCAATGGTATAGGTAAGAAAGTGGCCGAAAGAATTGTTGTGGACTTAAAAAATAAAGTAGGGCTAGTTAGCGGCGATGATGCCACTGGATTTTTGAAAGATTTACCAGAAAATAGCCAAGACGAAGCCTTGCAAGCTTTAACAACTCTGGGCTTTTCGCCGGCCGATGCAGCAAGTGCACTTCGAGGCATTGACCCTTCTTTGTCCAGTGAACAACGAATCAAGTTGGCTCTAAAAGGCGGTATATAATGGCCGTTGAGCGAATAATTAATACTGCTGCCGATTTAAACAATGATGAAGATGAGCAGTTCGAGCAAAGTTTAAGGCCAAAGAAATTTAAAGAATATATTGGTCAAGACCGCGTTAAAAAAAATTTACAATTGGCAATAGATGCCGCTAAAAAACGTAGTGAACCAATTGATCACGTGTTGCTTTTTGGGCCACCAGGACTTGGTAAAACAACTCTAGCCACGGTAATTGCCAATGAAATGGGAGCACAAATCCGCGTAACTAGTGGCCCTGCTATCGACCGCGCCGCCGACCTGGCCAGCTTGCTAACTAATTTACAAGACGGGGATGTTTTGTTTATCGATGAAATCCATCGCCTGAACCGTTCGGTAGAAGAAGTGCTATATAGCGCTATGGAAGATTTTGCTATCGATATAATGCTGGGAAAAGGTCCTAGTGCTCGTAGCCTTCGACTAGATATACCAAAATTTACCCTTATTGGTGCTACTACTCGAACAGGATCTTTAGCGGCTCCACTGCGCGATAGGTTTGGGCACATTCACCGTCTAGAATTTTACAGCCCAGGCGAAATTGCTAAAATTATTGATAGATCGGCTAAAATTTTAAAAACCAAAATTGCCAAAGAAGCAGCAACAACTTTGTCAACAAGAGCACGTTTGACCCCACGAATCGCTAATCGGTTACTGAAACGAGTACGCGATTATGCCGATGTAAACGGCGACGGAATTATCGATTCGAGTATAACCACCAAAGCATTAGACTTATTAGAAATTGACGAGCTTGGGCTAGACCCATCCGACAGAATGCTTCTAGAAACAATTATCGACAATCACGCTGGCGGGCCAGTAGGATTGAATACGCTCGCAGCACTTTTGGGTGACGAAGCGACAACAATTGAGGATTTTTACGAACCATACTTGATGCAAATAGGTTTAATCGAACGGACACCACGTGGCCGAAAAGTTTCGCCGAAGGCCTATAAACACCTTGGTAAAAAAAAGAAACCTGATAGCCAAGCTTCGCTGCTATAATATCTTGGATGGAAGAAGCAAAAATTTCGGCTGTTGGCCAAAGATATTTAAAACTAATCGAACTAGATACAAATGAAAAGGTGGTTTGCGAACTCCGCAAGCATCCCTTTGGTCTATTTTTAGTTTATTCAATTGGATTTATTGTTTCTTTGGCTTTAGTTCTGGCAACAATCTTTAGCGCACTGCTTTTTCGTAATGACCCACTAGAGCTTGGGGGTGGTGGTCAAAGCACGGTGGTCGTTGCGATAACTGTAGTGGGCATGATTTTGACATTTTTATCTTTAGTCATGACGGCAATCGGCGCGTTTTTGTACAAGAGTAACGTAGTGTTTGTGACTACCGACAAGGTGGCCCAGGTTCTGTACACAAGCATTTTTAATCGTAAAGTTTCGCAGTTGGTTTTAGGCGACGTACAAGATATCACAGTAGAGCAAAAAGGTCCGTTTGCGCGTATTTTTAATTTTGGAACTTTAGTAATCGAAACTGCTGGCGAGCAAAATAACTACGTATTTACTTATGCGCCCAATCCATACATTTGCTCGAAAATTATTAGCGCTGCTCACGAACAAAATATAGCCAGATTCGGTAATTAGATAAATTTATTCGTCGAATGGGTTTTGACGGGCCTGATTAAAAATCGCTTTAACTTCCACGCTACGATCTTCCAAATTCAACATGGCGTCCACGGCTTTTTGGTCAATCTTTGGCCGAGTTGCGCCTTTTAATTTTTCGGCAATTTGATCTTCGCTCGGCTCTATAGAAGTTAATTGGTTGATTCGAAATACCATGAGCCCATAAACAAATAAAAATATTAAAATTACCGACAACAAGGAATAACGCATTAATGGTTTTAATTTTCGCAGTACATTTGGGTAGAGTTGTTTTATGTCAAAGTTCATGGCTTTAAGTAAATTCCCACAGTTAATGTAAACGTCAATAGTGATCTGTTGGCATCATTGGGGTCGATAACAATTCCGCTAACCTGGGCGGTGCGACGGTTTTTTTCGAGCCGTTCCAAAAAGTCTACCAACTGGGCATAAGTTACAGGTTTAACTGGGTTGGAAACAATTGTAACGTCTAACTGATATACTCCCGAAATTCCGCTTACAGGCACCACTTGACTAACTGGCGGGGCCGCAGGTGCTGGTGTTTCACTTTTTTCGGTGCTGGGTTTTGCAGTGGTCGTTTTTTGGCCCAGGTTTGAAGATGGGAAACTTATAGTTGTTAGGTCAACGTTAGCCTCGGCGGCAATTTGGCTGATTTGTTGAACGGCTTCTGCTTGATCTTTGTCTTTGGGCACGATCGACCTAGCTATTGATTCTAAATCTTTGTATTTTTCGAGGTCCTTTTTTGCCTGAAGTAGAGCAGTTTGCTGTTGTTCGAGTACTTGATCAGACACTTTTAGCTCTACTAGTTCGGCCGACTTTTTCTTGAGCATACTATCGCCAAGAATTATTGCTCCTATGCCAAGTAAAAGTACTAATCCCAGCGCACCTAACAAAATATAAAACATGCGTTTACTGTTCATTGTTTAACCTCGGTTTTTGGTGGGATAAGTAAAAATTGGTTACCAGTTGCGAATCTTGCCTTAAGTTGGATCTGGCAAGCGTAGCCAAATTGTGCCTGATTTTCAGGACTACAAGTAATGCTTACGATATCAACTTTGTCAAAAAGTTTGTTTTTAGGGTCTTCTAAATTCACCTGAATTTGGGTGGCTGTTTCGCGGTTGATAGCTAAAGCATTTAAGTCTAGCCCACCCTGCAATGAGGTTATTGTCAGTCCCGACAAAGCTGTGCCGGTAGGCATCACTGTGCCCATGTTTTCGATTAACTTGCTAAATAAAACTTGTTTGGACAGCACCTGAGTAGATAATTTAAAGCTGTCGCTCATTTCTTGGACAGCTTTTTGGGTCTCCTCTAATTTTTGAACTTTAAGTTGTTCTTCTGCTCCGGCAATTCGACTTTTATAAGAATTTATCGTTACATTCATAAATAATAATCCAAAAGCAGTCACCACAAATATTCCCGCGACACCTAATAATGACCCGGCTAGCCAGCGCAAAAGTCTGGTATTACGACGGCCATATAATTTGGCTTGTTTTTCGTCGGGGGGTAGTAGATTAATCATTTATATATCTCCGACGGATTCATTAAAGCAAGTCCAGCTACAGTAACATACAATGATTTTTCGATGGAATTTGGTGGCTGTAAATGATCAAATTTTAAGTGTTGCCAGGGGTCACACATACGAACCGGCAAACGTAAATTATTGGTCATAAAATCAGAAAGACCTGGCATGTTAGCGCCACCACCCATCGTGACAATTTGCCCAATTTTACGATCAGTCTCGCCGCGCTCTTCGTAATAACGGATCATTCGCTTAATTTCTTTTACGATTTGTTCTAATAACGAAGTCAGTGACTCTGTTATTTCTTTTTGCTTTTTGCTCACACCCATGCCGTATTTGGTTTTGATTATGTGCGCTTCAGCATTGCTAACTTTTAATTTCTTGGCAATTAGTTCGGTAAAACTATCGCCACCACCAAAAACAGTACCGGTTACGATTAAAGTTTTATCGTAAATCGTAACATCTGCAGAAATCGAGCCGAAATCAACCAGGATAGTTGGAATACTACTTTGTTCAGCTTGCACGAATAGTCTGCTAGCTGCTTCAATACTTGATTCAACTGCTACTAAATCCAAACCGATCAATTTAGAAAAATCATGTATACCATCAACAATTTTTCTAGGTATTGCTACGGCTAGTAGTTCTAGTTCTTTTTCATTTTTGGAAATAATTTGATAATCCAAATAAAGTTCATCAATTGGAACGGGAATATATTGTTCGGCTTCAAGACGAACTGCCTCGGCGACGTCCTTCGTTTCTAATATTGGCAACCGAATTGCCCTGGTAAAAGTTCTTGATGCCGGAGCTGCAATCGCGACGCGGTGTGAGCTGATATTGCCAATAATATTTTTAGTAAATAAATCATGAGCGGATTGAGCCAGAGCTTCGGGGTCTTTTATAACACCATCAACAATCGAATTCGTATCGAAGCCAATAACACCGTAGCCTTGAACTATTCGTTTTTTGCCATGCCAACCAAGCTGCATGGCTTTTAAGCTCGAAAACCCAATGTCGAGCCCAAAAATCGGTTTATCTTTATAAAAATATGACTTGGTTTCCATGCTTGCCCATTAAAAGCACTAGCTTTTCATCGATTATCATATCATATCTGTTTATTACTAGCGATGTTGATGTAGTCTTTAAAACGATCGGCGATAGCCGTCGATAATCCAATAAGTCGAACCGGTACCGATTGAAGTACCAAAAGTTATAGTACTACTATTTTTAAGTTCGACAGTCTGACCAACCAGTGCTCCAATTTGCCCGCTATTAGCAATTTGCACCCTTGTCCATTTTGAATAAAAAATACTGTTAGGGCCTTCGGCTGAGTTGTCGAGTTTTACGGTTATGTCATTTCTAGAATTATATAAATCTACACCTGTTACATCGGCACAGTCGGGTGAACAACTGGCTCGGCTATAGTATGCAATTACCTGGAAGCCGGTACTACTACTATTTGAGACTAATTTGGCGGAATTACTAAACTCGGCGCCATCTGGATCGTCGACCATAATTGACGGTCTGGTTGTACCCAGCGAATTATCTACAATCATCTGTGTGGAATTTTTCATCTCAAACTCACCAGTGATCCAAACGTCTCCGAGAACAGTTACTATGCAGTTATTACTGACAGATACGTCGCCGGTAATTTTAGTATTGGCAGCCCAAGTTCGTGTTTGACTTCCATTGCAACTTGCGGCTGCTCCAGTAATTGTCGTTGCAACAGCAGCTTTTTGAGCATCTCGATCGTGAGGAGGTAAACTTTGAGCGCTTACACCAGAACTTGCTGTTAATCCCGGGTCGCTCATACCGGTGGTGGTAGTCTGATTATTAGCTTTTACGTCGCCATAAATATGAGCAGTATTATTAATTGTTATGGGTTGGCCATTTTCGCCCAGGCCACAAATTTGCGGGTAACTAGCGTTGGCGGGGTTAGGGCATGTTTGGTGGGCAACTTCAACGTTTACTGGGTTGCCACTTAGGCCAATCTGCGCTGTGTTAGAAAGGGTAATTTCGCCGTTCACTAAGACATCACCACCCACAACCTTGGCACTATTAGTCATTATTAAACCTCCAACACCACTGACAATACTAAATAGCCCCGTTGTGATTGATCTTAAATCTACTAATATTGTCACACTTGCTTCCGGCGTAATGGCCGTGGCTGGTCTATATGTACGACCAATCGAAGTTAGGGTTTTACTGTCGGCGTCAACATCTGTAACAGTAAGTTGATAAGTAGTTCTGACACCACTGGTATTTTGAAGTTCAATCTCTCCACCGGTGCCAGTCCACGCGCCGTTAGCATTAATTTGCTGTAGGCCATAATCAATGCCTGCATCGGTCGCAAATTGCGCGTTGGTGTGACTTTTGTCTACATAAGCTAGGCGCAGGCTGGTGGTTGACAAGCTCATGTAGGTAGCAGCAATCATAATTAAAAACGGCAAAACTATAATTACCGAAATTAATACCGAACCAGTTTGCGAAATTTTTTTCATTTTAGAATGTATTCCTCAGGGTTACTCTAATATTATTATTTAACACTAGCGGATCACCAAATGTGTCGCGCTGCATGGTTAAGTCGATTTTTACAGATCTTGCCAATAGTGCATTAGCTGTAGAAATGTCGTCCTGATCGTAAAGTGTAAAAATCATGTTGCTAACATTTTCGATAAGTTTTGTATCGGCTGGACAAGTTGTGCTAGCGCTAGCACTTGGGCATGAAGTCTTCTCGCTATTTCCTACAGCGCCTGTGTTGGCCAAGGTTCGTTTATATAATATTGTCCCAGATTTAAAATAGACAAACTCGTTGTTGTAAGGGCTGCCGGTAAGCGAATCTATAATATAGTTTCCGCTGGCGTCAGTAGCGGGCATGGCAATAATTATCACAAAATCGCTATTACTGGTATTCCAGCCACCACCTGGTCCGTTAGCATCACTAATACTATTGGTCTGGCGTACACCCGCACCATAACGCAATTCTTCTACAGTGGACCGAAGTAGATTTTGAGCGTCGGTTGTCATATCAACGATCGTATTATTTCGAGTAATTACTACAAAGTAGTTCATAAAGATAGCTAAAATACTGACCGAAATTATTCCCAGAAGGGTGATACTGACTATCAGTTCGGGAATGGTATAGCCCGATTGTTTAGTATTGGCCGGCACCTAATTCTCCTACAAAAGTCTTATATACATGTGATTGAGTTTTGCCTTGTTCGTTATAGGTTATGGTTAGGGTAATTAACTTTATATCTACAGCCTGGGCGCCTATGACTTGACTAGCGCTGCGGGGGGCGCTAAGCTCGCTTGGTAACTCGCTGGTAAGATCGGTTGTTCCGTCGGCTAATCCCAAAAAGCCAATACTTCTGAGTGATTCAACTTTGCTTTCGGCATAGGCATTAGCTAGTACTAAATCTCGGTTACGTTGGCTAATGTATAAATGCGAGGTAACAACGGCGTTCAGGGCTAGTATAAGTATAGTTGCCACCACCATAGAGACGATAAGTTCAACTATGGTATAGCCGTCTTCCACCCTTTTCATCTTAATTTACAGTATAGCAAAAGACCCGGCTTGGTGTGCAAGCGCGGGCCTTTTTTTAAATCAGCTTATTATTAATTTAGTGCAGTTTTTGCGTAAGTACCGCCACCTTCGAGCGTAGCTGTCAGAGTGTAACCTGTGCAATCACCACCCACACCGTTATCGCATCCACTCGGAGTAACAGCGTAAGCGTAAGAGTTGGCTGCAGCTGCAGCAACTAGTGTTTGGGCAGTACCTTTTGGATCTTGAAGCGCTTCAGCGTCGAGACCCTTCATATTAGTGGTGCGCCACGATGAATCGTTCATGTTTGCCAATGTTGGGTACTTACCATTTTGAGCATAGTATGCCTCAACTTGGCCGTGAAGCGCTTTAACGTCTGTTTTTCGTTCGGTGTTACGACCGTTTTGTTGAATACCTGTGAAGGTAGTAATCACTAATGCCGCCAATATTCCAATCACGACAATAACGATTAGAAGTTCTACGATCGTAAAACCTTGTTGTTTGCTTTTTTGAGTCATTTTCCCCTCCCTAATTTTGTAACTAAGAAATCCGAACTAGTCAGGATGTCTAACTTGATTATAACCATAACCTAAAGCGCGTCAAGAGGAAATTTAATTATCTCCGACGTTTTTACTGAGGCTAGCTATTGGGCCCATGACGCTGGCAGCGATAACACCTACCATTCCACCAAGCACAATTATCATGATTGGCTCAATCAACGAACTTAACCCATCTATCACAGCCTTTACTTCCTCTTCGTAAAAATCAGCAACTTTCACTAATATTGTGTCGATTTGGCCAGTTTCCTCGCCGACGGCAAGCATTTGTGACACAATTGGCGGAAAATGCTTGCTAGATTTTAGGGGTTCGCTGAGTTGTTTGCCGTTTCGGACAGCCTTGGCGGCCTCTTTTAGCTCGGCTTCGATAACCTTATTGCCAATAGCTCCACCGGTAACTTCTAGAGCATCGAGCACATTAACGCCTGCGGCCATCAAAGATGCAAAAGTTCGGGCAAATCTGGCGATGGCAATTTTAGTAACCACAGTTTTGATTACCGGAGTTCTCAACAATAGGGCATGTAATTGGTATTTTCCTTTTGGGGTACGAACGTAGCGTCGAATAAGCCAAATACTTACAAATAAAAATCCAAAGACCAAGATAAAGTTATTACGCATAAAATCGCTTAAAGCCAACATGGCCTGTGTGTAAACTGGTAACTCGGCATCCTCACCGCCTAAATCAGTTAATATTTTGCCAATCTTAGGAATAATAAAGAACATGATTCCGAAAAACGCCATTACTGTAATGCCAAAAATGACTGTAGGATAGGTCATGGCACTTTTAATTTTTTTACGCATGGCCGAATCTTGCTCAACCTGAGACGCTAGGCGTTTTAAAATATCATCTAAAATTCCACCTGCTTCGCCAGCTTTGACCATATTTACGTAAACATCAGAGTAAACATTTGGGTATTTTGCCAAACTCTCGCCAATTGAGAGGCCGCCCTCGACATCTTTCATTATGCCTGCTATCACCGATTTAAAATATTTGCTATTTGTTTGTTCTTCTAAAGTAGACAGCGCACGGGCAAGTGGCACGCCGGCCGAGATCATTGTAGAAAGTTGGCGGGTAAAAACCACCAAATCTTTAGATTTGACATGTTTAGCACGTCCACGGCCCGAATTTTTCGAAGACTCGAGCTTAATTACTAGAGGCCTTGAGCCGGTTCGAGACAACATACTTACTACGGCATCGCGGTCGACAGCATCGGCCGAACCATGGATAGTTTTTCCGTCTTTTGTTGTGGCTGTGTAAATAAAGTGGGCCACTTTTTATTTCTCCGAAGTTACTCGTAATACTTCTTCGACAGAAGTCTGTCCACGAAGTGCTTTTATAAATCCATCAACCTGCATGGTTATCATACCTTCCTTTATGGCTTGTTCCTGAATGGCATCACTGGTGCTGTTTGCCACAATCAAGTGCTGGACGTCCTGAGAATTTGATAGAACCTCGTATATACCTATTCGACCTTTGTAGCCAGTGTGACCGCAGGTGTCGCAACCACCATCATGGGCTTTCCAAAGTTGAGTTATTTTAGTTCCTGAAGTTGAAAGTGCATCACTAGCGTGTGGCGCTTTACCACCGCTACTTTTACCGATGCCGCCCTCAAAAGCCATCTCTTCTAGGTGGTGAATTTGCTTCACTATACTAGGGTTGTCTGTGCCAAAAATCTCAGCAATTTGTTTTAGGGTGGCCGCGTCTGGTGAAACTGCTTCTCGGCAATCTATACAAAGTCTACGAACTAACCTTTGCCCAACGACGGCCCGCACCGTACTGGCTATAAGAAACGGCTCAATGCTCATATCTAAGAGTCTAGGTAGGCAAGTGGCAGCATTGTTGGTGTGAAGAGTGGCAAAAACTAAGTGGCCAGTCAATGCTGCCTGAACCCCAAGTCCAGCGGTTTCGCTATCACGTATTTCGCCCACCATAATGATATTGGGGTCTTGGCGAAGTAGTGCACGTAGTCCAGCGGCAAAAGTCATACCGGCTTTTGGATTCACTTGGGTTTGGTTAGTCCCGGGTATGCGGTATTCCACCGGGTCTTCGATTGTCGAAATGTTAACACTCGGTTTGTTTATGATGCTCAAAATGCTAAATAAACTGGTTGATTTACCCGAGCCAGTAGGTCCGGTAACCAAAATCATGCCGTGCGGTTGAGTCATTGCTTGTTTAATAGAATTTAACGAACTACCCCAATACCCCAATTCTTCCAAGGTAGCAGCTTCGCTGCTCTCGTTTAAAATACGCATAACCACTTTTTCACCTTCAGTTACAGGTAGGGTAGAAACACGCAAGGCAAAAACTTGCGAACCGACTTGAATTTTGAACCGACCGTCCTGCGGGACACGTCGTTCGTCGATTTTCAGGTTTGCCAAAATTTTAATACGCGAAACCAGCGAATTAAGAACTTTTTTAGGTAACTTATTTGCTTCTCGCAAAATGCCATCAACTCTGTATCGCACTACAATGTTACTTTCGCGGGGCTCGATATGTACATCACTGGCACTGGCCTTAACTGCATATTCAATTATCAAGTTAACAGTTTGTGCAATTGGCGAATCTTCGGCTAGGTCTTCTTCATCAACGTCTTCTTCTTCGTCGTCAGTGTCTTCGGGCGTCATAACTTTTGTAAGTTCCGAACCAATTGTGCCTCGGTATTGGTCTATTGCAGCCTGAATAGCCGAGTTGGTTGCCAGATGAACTTTAAGCTGTTCGCCGAGTTGCTTACGTAAAAAGTTTACTGCTTGAATGTCGTCGGGATCGCTCATAGCCAAAAGTTTGCCACCGTCTTCTTCCAGCCCATAAAGTACAACTCCGTATTGCTTGGCAATTCGCTCAGGGATTAGTCGCAATACTTCGCGCTTAATTTCCTTTGGGTTTAGTTCGACATAAGGCACGTCAATTTCGGCGGCATAAAGTTTGGTTAAATCTTTTTCAGTAATCAAATTATTGGCAATTACCAAGTCTTGCAGCGGTTTTTTTTCGGCTGCTTCTTGTTCGCGTAAAGTCGTGATTTGCTCTTCGCTCACCTTTTCTGTGGTGCGCAACAGCTTCTCCACCAAAGCATCAGAGATTCTCATAGTCAGTATCTAGTATAAAGCACGAGCGCTTTTTGAATGAAATAAAAAGTTGTGTTGGCTCCTGTCGGCTCTGTTATAATGCGGGTACAAGTGTTAATTTCAGGGGTGGAAGGAGTGTAGTTATGGCCGATAAAAAACCTAACAAAACCATGCAAGAAAAATCTGAAGATGCCAGCGGCAAGTCCAAAGCCCTTGGTTTGGCGCTCGAAACCATCGAAAAACAGTTTGGCAAAGGTTCGATTATGAAATTGGGCGAGGCCCATAAAGTTCATGTCGAAACCATTCCAACTGGTTCACTGAGTTTAGACATTGCCTTAGGCGGCGGTATACCCAAAGGGCGGGTTGTTGAAGTTTATGGACCGGAAAGTTCTGGCAAAACCACTCTTACTCTGCATGCTATTGCAGAGGTGCAAAAGCAAGGTGGCACAGCGGCGTTTATTGATGCCGAGCATGCCCTAGATCCTGCCTACGCCAAGCGAATTGGTGTTGATGTCGAAAATTTACTTCTAAGTCAGCCAGATAATGGTGAACAGGCTCTCGAAATTGTTGAAACTTTGGTGCGCAGTAACGCTGTTGACATGATAGTTATCGATTCGGTAGCGGCCTTAGTCCCACGGGCCGAAATAGAAGGTGACATGGGCGACAGCCTGCCTGGTTTGCAGGCTAGGCTAATGAGCCAAGCGCTTCGTAAATTAACGGGTATTATTAATCGCAGTAAAGCCACGGTGGTATTTATTAACCAAATTCGTATGAAAATTGGCGTAATGTTTGGTAATCCAGAAACAACAACTGGTGGTAATGCGCTGAAGTTTTATGCAAGCGTGCGTATGGACATTCGTCGCATTGGCCAAATAAAGCAGGGCGAAGATGTTGTTGGCAACCGCACACGCGTTAAAGTAGTTAAGAACAAAATAGCGCCGCCGTTTAGGGAAGCTGAGTTTGACATTATGTACAATCAAGGAATTAGTGCTAGCGGAGACGTTCTGGATCTTGCTACCAACTTAGGAATAGTCGAAAAAGCTGGTGCCTGGTTTAGTTACGGTGGCGAAAAAATCTCTCAGGGCCGTGAAGCTGCCAAAAAATACCTCGAAGATAACCCCAAGATCTTGGTAGAAATTGCCAAGAAAGTAAAGGTTGCCTCCGAAAAGGAAACTTAAATCATGGTTCGACCTAGGTTAGACGAATTCGGATTGCGTAACCAAGGATGTGAAGCAGTTTTACACGACAAAGGATGGGGTATACAAGATGTGCCAGTTTGTATGGGCGGTGTGGCAATAGGTGGTTGCAATAATCCTGAATCTTGTAAGCCATTATTTGTAGAACGTTCGAATGAAGAATATCCAGACAGTTACGTTTATGTATTCCATGAGGGGTCAAAAAACGGTAAACGAGTTATCAATAGAGTAACATTTGTCCGTAGATCCTTAGAATCAGCTGTCTCAGACGAAGCGCAATAGCTAAAAATGATAATTTCCGCTATTACTCAACAGGTTAAGCGAGCAGACCGGTATTCGATATTTATTGACGGAGAATACAGTTTCAGTCTGAGCGAAAGGGAACTTATCGCTAGTGGTATACATAGCGGCTTAGAGATATCGCCGACGGAGGTTAAAAACTACAAAAAGCTTTCACAGACAGATAAGGTTTATGGGTTAGTATTGAACTTGATTGCCAGGCGCGCTCGCAGCCAAAAAGAACTTATTGATTATATGCGGCGTAAAAATCTTGATGATTCAGAGGTACAAATAATACTTAACAAGTTAAGTAAGAGCAGGCTAGTGGACGACCTTGAGTTTGCTCGGCGTTGGGTTCAAAACCGCCGCGATCTTAAAAATGCCAGTAACCGCAAACTCCACCTAGAACTGCGAGTTAAAGGTATCAACTCCGAAATTATAGATGAAGTCTTGGCCAATTCGCTAGATGACGAACAAAGCGCACTGGCAGAGTTGATCGAGAAAAAACGCCGTCAAGCTAAATACCGCGAAGACCCTCAAAAACTCATGGCTTATCTTGCTCGCCAAGGCTTCAATTATTCTGATATTAAAAATATTTTAGATTTCGAATAGATAAAAATTCAATTTGCAGCCGTGGCATTAGCGAAAACTCCGGCTTTAACGCCCTGTAAAGGCTCTTGAACAACTATCTTTTTATTTGTAATTTCTATAATTTGGTTACGGTCGATACTTAATTGTCCGCCAGTTATATTTTTGAGTAGCGGCTTAACGACATAAAGTTTTGTAATATATAGCGAATCCATGTCGACAGCATAATCATCGACTTTACCTAATCTGTTACGATTTGCAGTTACTACCGACTTGCCCAAAACCTGAAAGTGCAGATTTATTATATTTTGGTCACGTACAAGCTCATGTTCTTCGCTTAGCACTTCATGATCATTTACTAAATAACCAACCTCCGAAACCTCGCGGATATCTTGGCTAAGTAACACGAGTCGACTTTTATTGAATTTGTCCAACACCAAAAAACCAATAATTTTTAAGTTATTTGGGTTAATTATCGGTTCAATCACAGTTGCAATTACCCCACCTGTTCGCAGGCTTAGTACCTGTTTTTGGGTGACCGATTTACTGAGTTGCATCATAGTTATTATTAGTATAGCGAAAAAAGCTGTGGATAACTTAAAACACGGAGAGTACGGAATATAGTAGGACACTCACTAACAAGCCAGTAGCTAAAATGG
>ERZ1292623.380-Hain-H51-01um-R1-380-length-48427-cov-8_pt1 | contig 48427 bp, 51 predicted proteins | sample MGYA00564398_ERZ1292623 | MGnify/ENA primary metagenome ERZ1292623 (study PRJEB36523, sample SAMEA6512633) | groundwater metagenome | collected 2019-01-07 | study: AquaDiva: Metagenomics assemblies of 32 groundwater samples
AGAATGAGTCTCTACCTAATAGATTAAAGGAAACAAGATACTCCCTAGAGAAAACGATTGGACAATTAAATTTTTTTCCTGCAATCTCAACATTCAGTTTGTGGATATATCCCTTAATTCTTCCTCCAACACCACCAAGGTAAATTCCCTCACCTTTTTCAATCTTAATGCCTAATTCGTCTGCCACTTCATCCTTATAAGGGACTTTAAAAGCTGCTGCCTTGATTTTTTTCGTATCACCTACTTTGCCTGTAACATAGGGAGCGATATCATGCAGGGTTTCTCCTACAGCAATAATCAGATTTTTTTGAGAATCAATTGCCACCCATTTCCCAGCAAACTTACCCATATGTTTTGTAGAGACATTTACTTTTTTCATAACAAATATATCTTAGCAAAATTCTTAAATGAAAACAATATAATCCTTCTTATTGCTGACGAGCTTATTGCTGACGAGCTTATTGCTGACGAGCGCTGCAATAATATGCAGGAGAACCTGTTTGGGCATAAGAGGTAATAAGAGTAAAACCAGATTTTTAAGGATGTCAATCAGAACCAAATATTAAAGAGGGATTATTGTCTGCTGCCCTGGCAGATTACGGCAGCATTAGCAGCTATAGTATTTGTACTACCAGCCTCATTTATTGTACAGAACTTAAAGTAGATAGCATTAGCTGTTACTGTAGGAACTACACCATCAACGTTTGCCCAATTAGTAGGACAGGCTGTCGGCGTAGCACTACCCCAACTAGCAAGAGTAGGATTAGCCACTGCCGCTGTAGTTGAATCCAAATAACAATATTTTGGTGTTCTACTTGTTGGTTCCTTAGGGAAGGTACCTCCGGCAAAATCTGTAGCAGCAGGAGCTGTATAAACGCTAGCATTAGCCTTAGCCCTTACTACCTCCATGGCATCAGTAAAAGCCTTAATATCAGCTGCTCTTCTACCATCATTACCTCTTCCTGCTAAACCTCCAAAAGCTGCAAAGCCCATTACAGCAAGTATTGCAAGAATGGCAATCACAACCAGAAGTTCAATAAGGGTAAATCCAGAAGCGGGCAGGAATTTTTTCATTAATTTTTATTCTGTAATTATTATTCCCATAACCAAAATTTATTGTCAATACCCCATTTTAAAGCTAAAATGTAAATACCACTCAAAAATGTTATTTCCCCAAAAAAGTGTTACCAGACTTCCTGAAACCAAAAACGGCCCAAATGGGATAGATTCTCCAAAATGCTTTTTGCCCAAAGTAAGTAAAACTACCGAGATCAAAGCTCCTAATAAAAATGAGATCATGAGAGCAACTAAAGATAGGGGGGAGCCCAAAACAAGGCCCATCAGGGCTCCTAATTTAACATCCCCACCTCCCATGCCTTTTCCCTTAGTAATTATAATCAAAAGCCAAAAAAATCCTCCTATTAGAATAGCTGCCACTATGGAATATATTAAAGGCTCTGCGGTCCTTATGGCATGATTTCTAAAATAATCGCTGTGCGGAGGTAAAAGCAGTTGACCTATACGACTTTGAGAAAGAAAGTAATATAAATAGCCTATTTTATATAAAGTAGTTAAAAGCAAAAAAATTGTCGCAATAACAATAGAAGGAAGAATAATTCTGTCCGGAATAAACATTCTCTTAATATCAGTTAAAAAAAGTACAACCAAAACTGATATAAAGAAAGTTTTAAAAAGGAGATCCAAAAGAGAAATAGTAAACTGAAAATTGACAAGATAAGGCCATTGCATTATTTTGTCAAAACCTTGGAAGAAAAGATATCCTATCAGAAGTCCCATCACAACCTCAACCAGAAAATACTCTACTGAAATCCGATCACCACAATACCTACATCTGCCTCTTAAAAGTAAATAGGAAATAATAGGAAGAAGGTCGTACCACTGCAATTTATGTTTGCACTGCGGGCAGTACGACCTTCCCCGAAACGTTTTGTTAGTTAAACTCCGATCAGCCAATGCCTTAACAAGACTTCCTAAAACTGTTCCCAGAATAAATCCTAATATGTACATGAACCACCTGAAACAGCTATCAAGGTTAACTTAGACCCAACTTCATAACGACCTGTTGTATCTTCTGCATTCTCATTCCCACCATCATTTTTCATCTTAGGTTTTTGCTGATCAGACTCCAAAACTGTATCTATTTCCCAAGCATCACTATCAGCACAATATGTATAATGATAGGTTGCACTATTAACCGGATCTATTGGCAAGGTTGGAACTGAAACACTCTTTTGGCTGGAAAGATCTGTTTTTGCCCAACCAGTTCCATCAGAAACCCTAGTTCCAGTGTGGCTTGAACCATTACAAGGATATGAACCTTGAGTTTTACAAAGCACAGCCACCGCTCCGGAACCTGTTGATTCCTGCACCGCTACATTAATGGCATTCTGTAAATTAGCTAAATCAGTAAGCCTTGCTGCATCCCTACCTCTTCTTGTAAGCTCTAAAGGATTAATGATTAAAACTACAACCGCTGCCAAAATGGCAATAATTGCAATAACTACCAAAAGTTCTACCAGGGTAAAACCTGAATTTAGAACTTGAGCAGATTTTTTCAAAATTTCTTCACCCCCTCTTTTATTCATTGTATGCATACTAAAATGATGTTGTCAACTTGTATATTGGCAAAATTATGGATATTACCAAAAATGCAACCCCGATTCCCAAAATTACAAGAATAATTGGCTCTATTGCAACAGTAAGATTTTTCAAAAGATGGTCTGATTCCGATTCAAAATAATCCGCAAGCTTAAAAAATATCTCATCTACTTTGCCTGTTTCCTCACCAACCCTTAGCATTTGAGGGACAATTTTGGGAAAAACAGATGAGGTTAAAAGTACCGAAAAGGGAAGCCCTCGCTCAACTCCCGTACGCGCGTCCTTTAGAGCCTTTTTGAAAACGGGGTTATCTGATAAATCCCCAACTATACTTATGGACTCAAGTAAAGGAATACCGGCTGATGTTAAAAGTCCGAAAGTACGGGTAAAATTTGTTAAAGTAACATTAGTTACAACTTTACCCAAAATAGGTATTCTTAACATCAATTGCCCCAAAAAGGCTTTGCCTTCTTCTGTTTTATTCCACTTCCGAACTATCACAAATGCTCCAATCACAGCCAAAATTCCAGCCCACCAAAAGTGTGTAAATGCAAAAGATGTAAAAATCAATACTCTTGTTGGTAGCGGAAGCTCTATGTCTGATTGTGCATACAAAGATACAAGTTTCGGGATAACAAATACCATCATTATTATGATGACAAGAATCATCATAGAGATTACAACCACAGGATAAATCATCGCTCCCTTCACTCTTGCTTTAAATTCACGTTCTTTCTCCAAACCTTCTGCCATCTGAAGCAGCACCGCATCAAGCTTTCCCGATGCTTCTCCTGCTTTAATAAGATTAGTATAAAGCCGCGGGAAGATGGTTGGGAACTTGCCCAAAGATTGAGCCAAAGTTAGCCCTCCTTTAATATCCGCCGATACTGCGGTCAAAGCATTTTTTAAAGTTTTATTGCCTTGCTGTTCCTCCAAAATATCTATTGCTTCGGAAAGTACAAGTCCGGATGAAACCATAGTTGCAAGCTGGCGGGTTAAAATTACAAGTTCGCCAAAACCGACTCGCGAAAAAAAGCGGTTTAATATTTCAAAGGACGGGGGATGCTTTAAGTTAATGGAAATTACTATTAAGCCCCTTTTTCTTAAATTCTGCGCTGCAACCCTTACATCCGATGCCTGGATATCTCCTGAAAGATCACTACCGTTTGTATCTTTTGCTGTATAGACAAAATCAGCCATTATTTTAATAACTTATTTAAAAGCTCCGGCCGCAGTGCATACTTTAAAGCTACTTCTTCGGACACTTTACCTGCTCTGACTAAATTTGCAAGTGAACCCTCCAAGCTTTGCATTCCGTATTCTGCCGAAGTTTCAATAATATTATCAATCAAGTAGGATTTTCCCTCTCTTATAACGTTTCTTACTGCCGGTGTTGCGAATAAAACCTCACAAGCTAAAACCCTGCCGGGTTCAATAGTCGGAATAAGTCTTAAGGAAAAAATGGATTCTAAAGTTGCCGCAAGCTGAAGTCTTATCTGCGGCTGCTGAATTTGGGGGAAAACATCAATAATACGGTCAAAAGATTGTGCTGCCGAATTGGTGTGCAGGGTTGCAAAAACCAGATGACCTGTTTCCGCAATAGTCATGGCTGATGATATAGTCTCTAAATCCCTCATTTCGCCAATCAGCACTACATCGGGATCCTCCCTTAATACGGAACGCAAAGCTCCTCCCCAGGTTTTTGTATCTTTGTACATCTCTCTTTGGTCAATGATCGACCGACCCGGCGGGTAAACATATTCTATCGGATCCTCAATAGTGATAATATGCGCGGCTCTTTGTTGATTAATCTTTTGAATAAAAGCGGCCAAAGTTGTAGATTTTCCATGACCTGTTGGACCGGTAACCAGACAGAAGCCCTGGTTAAGTGCCGTAAGCTTTAGACAAACCCGGGGAAATCCAAGACTTTCAAGTTCGGGAATTCTAAACGGTATAAGTCTTAAGGCTACTGCAAGGTAGCCCTTTTGCCTGTATATGTTGGCCCTAAATCGGGCTTTATTCTCAATCTCAAATGAAAAATCAAGCTCTAAATTTTTTGTAAAAACATCTTGCTGTTCTTTTGTTAAAATTTGCGAAGTTAAACTTTCAATTTGTTCGGGAGTAATCGATCCTTCTCCCGGTACAGGCATTAATTCGCCATGGACGCGAATTGTTGGAGGAAAACCTACAGAAAGATGCAGGTCAGAAGCATTCCTTTGAATTGTAAGTTCTAAAAGCTGGTTTATGTTCATTAATCCTGCGCTACCCTTAGTACCTCCTCCATAGTTGTAATACCTTCAAGTACTTTAAGGTATCCATCCTGCTTCAAAGTAAGCATGCCGGCATCTATGCCCGCTTTCTCAAATGAGGAGGATGAGGAGTGCTCCAAAATGAGCCTTGTAACCGTATCTGTCACGGCTAAAACTTCAAATATGCCTGTTCTTCCCAAATATCCTGTTTGGGCGCAAAAATTACATCCCTGCCCTTTAAAAAGCTTAATATTGACCCCCTGCATAGAAGAGGGAAGAAGCTTTCCCAATACTGACTTTATATTTTCCAAAACTTCTGTGGGTGCACTAAATTCTACCCTGCAGCGCTGACAAATCTTGCGTACAACTCTTTGTCCTACCACACCGTTTAGGGCGGATGCTAAAAGAAACGGTTCAACTCCCATATCCAAAAGTCTGGGAAGGGCACCTGCGGCCGAAGTGGTGTGCAGAGTTGAAAATACCTGATGGCCTGTTAATGCCGCCTGTATTGCAAGTTCCGCTGTTTCAGTATCCCTGATTTCACCTACCATTATAATGTTTGGGTCCTGGCGAAGGAATGAGCGCAACGCCGAAGCAAAGGTAAGCCCGACCTGGGAATTAACCTGAACCTGATTTGCCCCCGGAATTTGATACTCAACAGGATCCTCAATTGTGAGCACGTTCACTTTCGTAGTTGACACCTTAGACAAAATTGAATAAAGAGTCGTTGTTTTCCCGGACCCTGTCGGGCCGCAAATTAAAACAATACCGTGGGTCCGAAGGAGTTGAACCTCCAAACTTTTTACGGATGATCCCCGCAAACCCAGTTCCAAAAGTGTTGGGGCAGCGCTACTTTTCGGCAAAAGACGCAAAACTACCTTTTCGCCATATACGGTCGGTATTACGGATACACGAAGATCAATCTCGTTTTGCCCGTATAAGTAAGTAAACCTTCCGTCCTGCGGCAATCTTTTTTCGTCTATCTTTAAAACTGAAAGAATTTTCACTCTTGAAATCAAAGCATCGTGCACATCTTTGGGTAAAAGAATCTTCTCCTGTAATATTCCGTCTATTCTATATCTGACTCGTGTGCGATCTGCCTGGGGCTCAATATGTATATCGGATGCACGTATCTTGACCGCATACTCCAGAAGCTGATTGATTATATTTGAAACCGGCGCTTCCCGCAAAATTTCAGGGCCCGCAACTTCCTCTTGAGGCTTGACTTCTGCAACCTCTTTTAAAGCTGACGTAACTTCAGTTGTAAGATTTTGTGAATACTGATCCTCTATGGCTTTTAAGATATCTTCCGGAAGGGCAAGATAAGTCTTTACCCTTTTACCTGATCTTTTTTCTATAAATTGAATAATTTGAATATCTAAAGGATCGGACATTGCAACATACAGTTCATCGCCCCGTATATCAAACGGGATAATCTGGTATCTTTTTGCTGCGGCTTCAGGAATAAGGTTTAAAACCTCTGTAGAAATTGCTTTACCTTCAATTTTTATATATGGCACATTTATAAGTTGCGCTTTTGCCTCCGTAAGTTTGTCGGCAGGAACCAGATTATGCTGCAAAAGAATCTTATCAACCGGTTGATCTGAATTAATACTTTCCAGCTTTAATTGTGAAAGCTGATCAGTGGTCAAAAAACCCATCTTATAAAGAATATCTTCTATGGAAGGGTCTTTGGTAGTTTGGGAAGCCTGGCTTCCTTGGGCAGTTATTGGCATACTACCTACATTATGTTCTAATTTACTGGCATGTGTCAATTCTATTACGCTATGGTAAAATTCCGGTGTGATTTCAAGACTCCTAATTTCAAAATCGGTTGAGGCAAGGTTAGAAGAGATACAGAAAATCCTGAAAGAGTCTAATTTATCCACTAATCACCCCGATCTTCTGTATTTCCCCTATGATTCAAAGTTAGGCATTGCAGAGGCAAGAAAAATTAAGGAGCATTTTTCTTTAAAACCGTATTCTGCAAAAGGTAGGGCTGTTGTTTTGGAGGATGCATCTTTACTCACTCACGAGGCGCAAAATGCTTTACTGAAAACATTAGAGGAACCACCGGAAAGCGCAATACTAATTCTTGCAGCTCCATCAGATGTTAAGCTTCTGCCAACCATTTTATCCCGCTGCCAGGTGATTCGACTCCAAACCATGAACCATGAACCCATAACTATGAACTATTCATCTGATATGGATAAGTTATTAACATCTTCAATTGAGGAAAGATTTGAATATATTGAGAAATTAAAAGACAGGAAAGAGTTTTTGCATGCTTTAGTGTTTTATTTCCACCAAAAATTAGCTTCCCACTTGACGAGTGGGAATACAAAGTTTGTAAAAGAACTTTTACAGGCAGAGGAGTGGGCTAATCAAAATGTAAATATCAGGGCCATTTTGGAATATTTAATGCTGGTGGTACCGTCCAAATTATGATAGACTAATGCTTTAATGACTAAAGATTCCTCAAAATATTCTGCAGAACAAATTCAAGTTTTAGAAGGGTTGGAACCAGTACGGAAACGTCCTGGAATGTATATTGGAAGTACAGATCTTAGGGGACTTCATCATCTTGTTAAAGAGGTTGTTGATAATTCTGTAGATGAGGCTTTGGCAGGATATGCCAAAAATATCTGGGTTACCTTGCATGAGGATGACTATGTTACTGTTGCAGATGATGGCAGAGGAATTCCTGTTGATATTCATAAAAAAGTTGGAAAGAGTGCACTTGAGGTTATTATGACAACCCTTCATGCAGGAGGGAAATTTGGAGCAGGTGGGTATAAGGTTTCAACAGGTTTGCATGGAGTTGGAGTTTCTGCTGTTAATGCACTTTCTGATTATTTAAGAGCAGAGGTTAGAAGAGATGGCAAAGAATATTTTCAAGAATACTCTAAAGGAAAAGCAAGATCCAAAGTTACCCAAACTTCAAAAAATGAAAAGTTACCTTTTAAATCAAACTTTAAATGGGAAGCAAAATCAGGCACAAAAATAACTTTTATTGCAGATAAAAGTATTTTTACAACAACAAAAACAGAGTTTGAAAAATTGGAAAGACAGGTAAAACAAGTTGCATACCTTGTAGCAGGAGTATTTTTCCATATAACAGATGAAAGAACTGGGGTAAGCAGACATTTCTTTTTTCAATCAGGCCTAGCAACTTTAATTAAACATCTTAATAAAAATAAAATTCTTATTCATCCAGATCCTATTTTAATTCACAGAAATCTGGAAGGTGCAGATGTTGATGTGGCAATCCAATATAACGACGGGTTTGTTGAAAATGTTGAATCCTTTGCAAATGTTGTTCCAACAACCGAAGGGGGAACTCATCTTACAGGCTTCAGAATAGCCTTGACCCGTGCCATAAACGATTATGGTAGAAAAATTGAAGCATTAAAAGAAAAGGACGAAAACCTGACAGGAGAGGATGTTAAAGAAGGGTTGACTGCGGTAATTTCAATCAAAATGGATTCAGATAAAATCCAGTTTGAATCGCAAACTAAGGAAAAGCTGGGAAATGCGGAGGTCCAGCCAATTGTTGCGCAAGTTGTTAATGAGGGCTTAGATATGTTTTTTGAGGAAAATCCACAAGAGGCAAGAAGAATTATGGAAAAAGTTCTTCTTGCAGCAAGGGCTAGGGCTGCAGCAAGAGCAGCCAAGGATGCTGTAATTAGAAAAGGAGCTTTGGAGGGAATGACCCTGCCGGGAAAGCTGGCAGATTGTCAGGAAAGAGATCCTGCTAATTCTGAACTATATATTGTAGAGGGAGACAGTGCCGGTGGATCTGCCAAGCAGGGAAGGGACAGAAAATTCCAGGCCATTTTGCCTCTTAGAGGAAAAATATTAAATACAGAAAGAGCCAGGTTGGATAAAGTTTTGGAGTTCGAAGAAATCAGGGCTTTGGTCATAGCTTTGGGAACAGGAATAGGGGATAGCATAGATTATGAAAAAGTAAGATACCACAGAATTATTTTAATGACTGATGCTGATGTTGATGGGGAACATATAAGAACTCTTCTTTTAACATTTTTCTTTAGGTATTTGCCAGAGATTATAAATAAAGGCTATATGTATATTGCCCAGCCTCCTTTATATAAAATTCAAAAAGGAAAAGAGATTTATTATGCCTACTCAGATGAGGAAAAGGTAGAGGTTTTAAAAAAGACAGGGAATCAGGTTATAATTTCCAGGTATAAGGGTTTAGGGGAAATGAATCCGGATCAGCTTTGGGAAACTACCATGAACCCTGAAAACAGAGTTTTACTGCAGGTTACTGTTGAGGACGTATCAGCAGCAGATGAGGTATTTACCATGCTGATGGGGGATGAAGTCCCGCCCAGAAAAAGATTTATCCAAACTCATGCCAAAATGGCTACATTGGATATATAACTTCCCTTAAAATTTGCATTTTCGATATAATTTATGCTATTATTAAATCTTATGGAACGGTTTTCAGAATTAAACAGAGGACTGGAGAAGATCAAATCTGGTGCCAGCAATTTTTTCCATGAAATAGGTTCACTGCGATTTTCTACTAGAAAAGTTATCGAAAAATTTGTTGGAAATACTGGGCGAGTGCTTTTTCCCCAACCATCCAGAGTCCTAAATACCAGAAATGACTGGATAAGAGCTGAGGTAGCGGTTTTAGGTTCTGGAGTTGCAATGTTTGGACCAGTAGGTATTGCTTTGACAGCAAATGAGATGGGACTTCATTTAAACACCTTATCATTTTTTTTCCTCTACGGTTTATCTACTTTTGTAGTTTTACCAGTTGCATACAGAGCAGGTTTGAGGATTCCATAAAATCATATACTAAAAATAACCCACACCTTTAGCATTCTTCTTATAGAAATCATATAATGTAGCCTATGAAAAGGGTGCATTTTTTAGGAATTGGGGGATCTGGGGCATCTGCAGCTGCTGCCATTGCGCAGGAACAGGGATTTAAAGTAACAGGCTGTGATTTAGAACCACAAAATGAGTTCACCACCCAATTTAAACCTTCCCAGCTTTTAAAAGACCACAGCCCCAAACATTTAGCTTTCCACCCCAAGGGTGCCGGCTCAAATGTTGATATCCTGGCAGTTACACCTGCCATTTATTCACTTGACCCAAATAACCCAGAACTGTCAGAAGCAAAGAGATTAGGGATAGAAATTCTTACCTGGCAGCAGTTTTTGGGAAAATATTTAATGAAAGATAAGTTTGTGATTGCTGTTGCCGGAACCCATGGAAAAACAACTACAACAGCCATGATAGCCAAACTTTTGGAGGATGCCGGTATGGACCCAACTGTAGAACTTGGAGCCATTGTTCCTTGGTGGGGAACAAACTATAGAGTTGGGAAATCCAGATATTTCATAGTTGAGGCAGATGAATATAATGATAATTTTTTGGCTTTTCATCCTGATATTTCTGTTGTTACAAACATAGAAATGGATCATCCTGAATACTTTAAAGATTTTGAAAGCTATAAGGAAAGTTTTAAAAAATTCCTGGAGTCCACTAAAAAAACTATTATAGCTAACCTTTCAGATCCTGGAGTAAAACAAACTTTAGCTTCCCACATGTCAAGTGGGAATACAGTTATAAATTATTCTAAACATCTTATAGAGTTTCCTTTAAATATCCCTGGAGAATTTAATAGATCAAATGCATCTGCCGCATATCAAGTGGGACTTAAGTTAGGTATTAAACCACAGACAATTCAAAAAAGTTTATCCAGCTATCCGGGGGTAGGAAGAAGGTTTGAGTATATTGGGGAATATAGAGGAGCAAAAGTCTATTCTGATTTTGGACATCACCCAACAGAAATTAGGGAAACTATGAAAGCCGCAAGGGAAAAGTTTACCAAATCCAGAATCTTGCTGGTCTATCAACCCCACATGTTTTCCAGAACCAAAGCACTTTTTGATGATTTTATAAAGGTATTTAGGGAGGCTCCTGCAGATAAAACCTACATTATTAATATATACCCATCCAGGGAGATAGATACCGAGTCAGTTTCCAGTAGGCAGTTGGTGGATGCGGTTGGTAAAAAATCTGTGGTTCATATAGGATCCACAGATCATGCCCTAGAAAAACTAAAACCAGAAATTAGAAAAGGAGATATTGTTTTCTTTATGAGTGCAGGGGATACAGATAAGTTAGCTAAAGAGCTAGTTTCTGTTTAACCATCAGAAAGGCAATCAGGGTATAGCTAGTAGTTAAAACTTTTCCAGAGATAAACATTTCATAAGCTTTGTCAAAAGGCATTTTTATTATTTCTAAATATTCATCAGGATCAGGATCTTTCTTGGCTGGATAAAGATCTCTTACAAGGTAAATACTAAATAAGGATTTAGTTCTGGCTGCCAGCATACAATCTATTAACTTTTCCACTTCCATTCCATCCATGCCGATTTCCTCTTTTAGTTCATTATGCACCTGTTTTAACCTGCCTTTCTCATCTTTTGACTCCACACCTCCTGCAGGAACCTGCAAAACATAATCCCTCCAGGCAATTCTCCATTCCTTGACCAAATAAACATCATTATTGGTATCCAGTGGTAGCATAACCACCACATCAGACCCATGGGCATGATCCCATTCAACCACTTCTCCACTTTCAAACTTAACTTTGGCCATATGGACTTTGGTGGATGAACCCTGATAAATAATTTCTTCTGAAATTAATTTAGGTTTTTTCATAATGTTACTTTCTTGATTTTATCTTTCAGCTCACTTCCAAAAAATCTCCCGGCCACTTCAAAGACTCTTTCTGGAGCATCTGTAACAAAAAATTCATAAGTTGGATCATTTTTACTGGACAAAAGATCCATCTTTTCCAAAATATTTTTGAGCTGCTTTGCGGTTGGCTCTGCAGAATCAACTAAATTAACAGTAGGGCCAACAGTCTGGGAGATAATATCCAAAAGCAAAGGGTAGTGTGTACAACCCAAAACCAGAGTATCTACTTCTGATTTAATTATCTCATCCAAATAATCTTCTGCTATTAATTTTGTAGCCTTACCATTTACCCCTTCTTCTGCTAAAGGCACAAATAAAGGACAACCAACTGAGAAAACTTCAATCCCAGGATCCAATAATTTTATCTCACTATCATAGGCTTTGGAGGAAACTGTACCAGAGGTACCAATCACACCGACCTTTTTATTTAATGTCACCTTAACTGCCCTATTAACAGCAGGTTTAACAACTCCTATAACAGGAACTGGAGAAATCTTTTCTACCTCATCTAAAGCAACAGCAGAAATGGTATTGCAGGCCACAATCAAAACCTTAATATTTCTTTTTAAAAGAAAATTTGTTAACTCTTTGGCGAACTGGGTAATGACTTCTTTGCTTCTTGTACCATAAGGCACTCTGGCTGTATCACCTAAATAGATAATACTTTCATTAGGAAGTACTTTTATTATTTCTTTGGCAACTGTTAAGCCACCGATGCCTGAATCGAATATACCAATTGGTGAGTTATTCATGAAAAAGATATAATACCACAATATGAACTCATTTAAAGGTAAAAAGGTGTTGGTGTTTGGCCTTGGTTTAAACCAGGGAGGAGTTGGCTCTGCCAAATTTTTTGCCTCAAATGGAGCAAGGGTAAGAGTAACTGATTTAAAATCTAAGTCCATTTTACAATCTTCAATTGACAAGCTAAAAGATTTTCCGGATCTTGAATATACTTTAGGTGAACATAAATATGAGGATATTGATTGGGCGGATTTGATTATAAAAAATCCTTCTGTAAAACCTGGAAATGAATATATTGGCTATGCCAGAAAATCTGGCAAAGAAATTGAAACGGATATGGGAATTTTCCTTAAGTTTGTAAAACCTTCCCAGATTATTGGGATAACTGGCACCAAAGGGAAATCCACTACAGCTTCTTTAATTTATGAGATTTTAAAAACAAATGATAGAGAAGCGGTGTTTGCAGGAAATATTGGTAAAAGTGTTTTAGATACTATTTCTTTTGTTAAGCAAGATACTGTAGTTGTGTTGGAGATATCTTCATTCCAGCTGGAAGCATTTGATAAAACTAGAGTTTCTCCTAAATGGGCAGTTATCACAAACATTACTCCGGATCATCTTAATTATTATCAAATTATGGATGAATATATTGCTGCCAAAAAAATAATTGGTAAATACCAAGGAAAAAGTGATTTTTTATTTATTAGGAACGATGACCCTGTTGTGGATAAGCCAGATTTTTTAAATGGATTAAATGGAAAAATAATCAGATTCCAAGTAAATGATCTATCTAAAAATTTTAAACCTAAATTAAAAGGACAGCATAATTTGGAAAATGCTGCAGCAACCTTGGCAATTGGTAAATTTTTTGGAGTGAATGAAAAAAGCATTTTAAATTCTATTGCTACTTTTAAAGGAATTCCTTTTAGAATGGAGCTTCTCAAAATTTGGAAAGGTATCAAAATCATAAATGATACAACAGCTACTGCTCCTGATGCAGGGATAAAAGCTCTTGAAACAGCTTCCCACATGTCGAGTGGGAACGTAATTTTAATTTGTGGAGGTATGAATAAAAATATTCCATATGAAAACTACATAAAAGCTGTTAATAAGTATGCTAAAAAAGTATTTTTCCTGGAAGGAGACGTGACAGATTTAATCCGAAGCTGCAAACCCGGTTTGCATATTAAAACTTTTGGGCCATATTCCAATTTAGAAAAATTATTAAGGGAATTAAAAGATGTTGTTAAATCAGGAGATGTAGTCCTTTTTTCCCCGGCAGCTACTTCATTTAATTTATTCCAAAATGAATTTGATAGAGGAAGAAAATTTAATGCTGCTGCTCGGAAAATATTTAAATGATAAACAAACTTTTAAAAATATTTAAGAAAGAATATTCAACATTGAATAAAATAGAAATTTCTAAGAATAACTTAATTTATAACTATAGATATTTATCATCTGTGAATAGAAAGGTTAAAATTGCCCCTGTTTTAAAAAGTAATGCTTATGGACATGGGATAAAAGAAGTTGCCAAAATTTTGGATAATGCGAAGGCCCCGTTTCTTTGTGTGGATTCATTATATGAGGCATACGAACTGTATAAGGTTAACATTAAAACTCCCATATTAATAATGGGTTATACAAATCCGGAAAATTTTAAGGTTAAAAAGTTACCTTTTTCATATGCTGTTTTTGGTGCCTTAGAAACACTTAAGATTTTAAACAAGTATCAACCAGGTTGTGGAATTCATATTTTTGTTGACACCGGAATGCATAGGGAAGGTATTCCACTGGATGAGTTACTACTGTTTCTGGACCATATAAAAAGCTACCCAAATCTCAAAGTAGAGGGATTAATGTCACACCTTGCATCAGCAAATGATCGCAAAGACGCATTAAATAAAATCCAAATTAGCAATTTTAAAAAAGCTTTGGGAATCTGTAGAAAAAAAGGGGTGAATATTAAATGGTTCCATTTATCCAATTCCGATGGACTGTATAACTCTACGGTGTCAACCTACCACACCTCTTCGAGTCTGAGCCTGAGGGCTCAATCCCTCAGAGTCGAAGACCCAGGGGTGTACAACGCACACACCGTCTATAATGTAGCAAGGGTAGGGCTTGTTTTATATGGCATTTCAAAAGATCCAAACTTAAAACCAGTACTTACACTTAAAAGTAAAATTATCCAGATTAAAAAATTAAGAAAAGGGGACAGAGTGGGGTATGGCGGCACATTTAAAGCTAAAAAATCTATGATCTTGGGAGTCCTGCCTATCGGTTATTATGATGGAGTAGATTTAAGGCTATCAGACAAAGGTTTTGTAAAAGTAGATGGAGCCTTTTGCCCAATTGTTGGTAGGATTTCCATGAATATAACTACAATTGATATAACAAAATTATCTGAACCATACATTGGACAAGAGGTTATAATTTATTCAGCTAATCCTAGTGATAAAAATTCTGTAAAAGCCACAGCCAGATTTTGTAAAACCATTCCCTATGATATACTCATTCACCTTGCTGCCTCTACAAAAAGAGTTGTTATATGAAAGTCTTAGTTATCACCGGTGGCTCCTCATCTGAAAGAAAAATTTCCCTTTTGTCAGCTAAAAATGTTAAAGAAGCCTTAGAGAAAATTGGGCACAAAGTCAGGCTTTTTGATTTAAAGAAAGGATACGGTAAGCTTAAAAAGTTAGTCAAAGAATTTGATGTGGTATTTCCTGTAATTCATGGGGAAGAAGGGGAAGGAGGAAGTTTACAAACCTTCTTATCAAAGCTGAAGGTAGCTTTTGTCGGCGGTGATCCTAAAGGTTTTAGACAGGGTTGGTATAAAATCCCATTTAAAAAATGGTGTGATAAAAACAATATCTCTACATCTCCCTGGAAAATTATCCCATCCCGTCATTCTGAACCGGCTCTGCCGGTGAAGAATCTCATTTTAAATTTTGGATTTCCTTCTGTTTTAAAAGCCTCTAGTGGGGGCTCATCAAGAGAAGTAGTAATACTGAAATCAGAAAGAGATTTGGAAAATCATGAGGTTAAGAAACTTTTGAATTCTAAATTAGAACTTTTTGTAGAAAAATTCTTGTCAGGAATTGAAGTCACTGTTGGAATTTTAGGAAATAGGGCCTTACCTGTTGTAGAAATTTCTCCACCAAAGGGCGGTTGGTTTGATTATAAAAATAAGTATTCAGGAGCAACAAAAGAAATCCCCCATGCTCCATCTGTACCCCGGGATTTACAAAAGCTTACCAAAAAAATAGCGGAAAATATACATAAAAAATTAAGTTTAGGGCATTACAGCCGGAGTGATTTTATTGTTTCAAATGGAAAGACCTATGTTTTAGAAGTTAACACTATACCCGGTCTAACAGCTACCAGTCTTGTTCCGAAGGCAGCTGAAGCCATAGGAATTTCTTATTCCCAACTTGTAGATAAACTTATCCAGCTTGCATTAGGAAGATTTAATTTGAAGATAAAACCCTGATGACTAGGCCTGGTTTTTCTTACTCTTAAATGTTAAAATAAATATAAGCCGGAAGGCTTTTTTCTTGCTTCCATAAATGACTAACATTGGTAAAATTCAGGCGGCTCCTATTATAGATGAGATGCAACGGTCATACCTTGATTATGCAATGTCTGTGATTGTTTCAAGGGCCTTGCCAGATGTCCGGGACGGCCTAAAACCGGTCCACCGAAGAATTATCTTTGCCATGCATGGGCAGGGGTTGCATCACAGCGCAAGGTACCAAAAGAGTGCGGCAGTTGTTGGTGAGGTTTTGAAAAATTTACATCCACACGGAGATGCTCCTGTTTATGAAGCCTTAGTTAGAATGGCCCAAAATTTTTCCATGAGGTATACCCTTATTGATGGCCAGGGAAATTTTGGATCAATAGACGGCGATTCTCCGGCCGCTATGAGATATACAGAAGCCCGGCTTGGTGCAATTTCAGACGAACTATTGCGGGATATTTCCAAAAATACTGTTGATTTTATTGATAATTATTCAGGAACAACAAAAGAACCAATACTTCTGCCGTCTGTTATTCCAAATCTACTGCTTAATGGTGCATCCGGTATTGCCGTAGGAATGGCAACCCAAATTCCACCCCATAACCTGGGAGAGGTTTGTGATGCAATAATCTATATGATCGAACATCCTGATGTAACAGTTGAGGATCTTTTAGGATTCATAAAAGGCCCGGATTTTCCAACAGGTGCCTCAATCTATGATTTATCAGAAATCACCGCAGCTTATGCCACAGGAAAAGGGAGAATTGTCATGAGAGCCAAGGCAGAAATTGATGAAACAGAGAAAGGCAAAATGCAAATTATTGTTTCAGAACTGCCATATCAAGTTAATAAGGCCACCCTGATTGCAAGAATTGCAGACTTGGTAAAGACAAAAAAATTGGATGGAATTGCAGATTTAAGAGATGAATCAGATAGAAAACAAATGGTGAGAATAGTGTTTGACTTAAAAAGAGATGCAAAACCCCAAGCCCTTCTTAACAGCCTTTATAAATACACTGCCATGCAGTCTGTTTTTAATGTAAATTTGGTTGCACTTTCAGATGGGGTCCCGCATCTTTTAACACTAAAGCATATTCTTGAGGCATTTATTTCTCACAGGCAGGTAGTTGTAAAAAGGCGAAGCGAATTTGAACTCTCTGAAGCAAAGGCAAGAGAGCATATCCTGGAAGGATTAAAAATTGCGGTTGATCATATAGATAGCGTTATTGAAACAATAAAGAAATCTAAAGATGCTGAAGTTGCCAAAGTTAACTTGATGAAAAAGTTCAAATTAACTGAGATTCAATCAATTGCTATTTTGGATATGCAGCTTCGAAGGCTTGCGGCACTAGAGCGTCAAAAAATAGAAGATGAGTTGAAAATGGTTAGGGAAACTATTACATATCTAGAGGATCTTTTGGCTCACCCTGAAAAGATTTTAAAAGTTATTAAAGGAGAATTAACAAATATTAAAGAAAAATATGGAGATGATAGAAAAACCAGAGTATATAAGCAAAAAGTAGGAGAATTTTCAGAGGAAGATTTAGTGCAAAATGAGGTAACTATTGCAACAATAACAGAAGGCGGTTACATAAAGAGACAGTCGCCACATTCATTCAGAACCCAACAAAGAGGCGGAAAAGGTGTCATGGGAATCTCCACCAAAGAAACAGATGCAGTCTCTCATATTTTCTATACCCAAACCCATGATAATCTGCTTTTCTTTACAGATAAGGGCAGGGTTTTTCAAATTAAGGTCTGGGAGATTCCGGAAACCCAAAGAGCTGCCAAAGGCCAGGCTTTGGTTAATTTAATAAATGTCGAGCAGGGAGAAAAAATTACAGCTGTTTTAACAACGCGCCAAAAAGGGGAACAGGCCAAATTCTTCTTCATGTGTACCCAAAAAGGTACTGTTAAAAAAACTTCTTTGGAGGAATACGCAAATATCCGCAAGAACGGTCTGATTGCCATAAAGCTTGACGGAGGGGATAAGCTAGGCTGGGTTAGTACAACTTCCGGGAAAGACGATTTGATTATTGTCTCAAGAAAGGGGAAGTCAATCCGGTTTACGGAGGCGCAAGTAAAACCAACTCACAGGGATACATCCGGGGTCAGAGGCATAAGACTTGGCAAGGAAGATGAGGTAGTCTCCTTAAGTATTGTTGATGATAAAAATGAACTACTGGTAATTATGGAGAATGGGCTTGGTAAAAAGACTAGATTCTCTTCCTGGAGTAGACAGGGAAGAGGGGGGCAAGGAGTAAAAGCTGCACAAGTTACCTCTAAAACCGGGCCTATTGTTACTGCACAAGCTGTTGACAAATCCATGGATGTTTTAGTACTAACTTCAAATAAAGGCCAGCTTATAAAGATGGATTTAAAACAGGTTCCATCTTTGCAAAGGCAAACTCAGGGAGTAATTTTAATGAGAACAAGACCGGGAGAGAGAGTTGCTGCAGCAACTGTTGTATCAAGTAAAGACAGGGTGGAGTAATGTCTAGGGAAAAGCTTATCTCAACAATTGCTATTTTTTATTTTATAACAGGATTTATTATAGCCATACTCTTTGCACTTTATTACAGATGGTCTTATCTTTCATTTTTATCCCCAGGATTTTACAGTGTGATTTTAAGTTGGCCATTTCAGCTTATTGGCTTTGTAAGAGACTTCCTAACATATGGCTTTGCAGGAAAACCAATATAATCCTCAGTCTTATTTACTTCCTAGGAATTTTTGTACAAAGTCATTTAAATAGTTTGACAGCCTTGCAATTACAAAAGCTGAAAATAAAAAATCAAAAAAGGGGTTTATGATTGGGGTACTAAAGAAAATATTAAACAGGCTAACCTGATATGCAAAAGTTAGGATAATTGCTGATGCAAAAGAAAGCAGGGGAATATACATCTTAACAGCTTGAATATTGCCGACAAAATATTCAATAATTGCCTCATTTAGTGTTGAAAAAATAAAAACTACCAAAAGCGGTGTAAACAGATTATCAGCCAAGTGTTTCTACCCTTCTGGGCAGAATCAACTTGTATAAGTTAATCAAAGCTTGAACTATTGTCAAGGTATTATCCGCATCTTTCTCCTGCCCTTTTAAAGCTAAAATTTGTTTCTCTCTTTCCTGGAGTGCCTCCTGCAGGCTGATCCGCTGCTGCTCCACTAAACCAAGCGATGTCTGCAGATTTTCAATTTGATACTTTAGAATGTCAGTACTTCTATCCGGTTGTAACTTAGCCCTCTTGCCAGGGATACTTACAAGTTTTTTCTTCCATTCCTGCCATGTGTCTCCCGGACAAATGGTAGCTTGACCGGGCAACTCTTTGTGCCCTACAACTGCTTCCCAGCTATTCACATTTGGGAGATCGGAAAAATTTGTGATAAAAAAATCACAAAGCTCAAAACTTGAAATAAGTTGAGCCGACGTAGGATTTGTCCCCTTTGTAAAATTGCCTATTAAACCTATACCTATTACTTGCTCATTCATATTTGCAACATTTGCCCTGGCAGTTGAAATATCACCCACATAAAAGACTTGACCCCACTTATCAATTAAAAAATGGTAGCCAATTCCTCCCCAGCCGTTGACATTTATATGATTTTGGGCAATTTCCTCCGAAGTCTGATCCTCTGTAGCAGTGTGATGCAAAACCAGATATTTAACATCCGAGGGGGACCTTTCCCAACTCCAGTTATAAGCATCACCTGGTAGATTATCCCTTAAATCAAAAAACTTATTTCCTAAACTCGGTACCTTAATATCAGTTTTCACGCTCTTAATTTGTACTACAAACTTGTAAACTTGTAAAGAGAACAGCAAGTATCATTTATTACCGCTGTGGAAGGATTTATGTATATCACGAAGGTGACGGTTTGTTACATGGGTATAAATTTGAGTTGTTTGGATATTTGCATGCCCCAGCATTTCCTGTACAGACCTTATATCCGCCCCGTTAATAAGTAAATCAGTGGCAAAGCAGTGACGCAGTGTATGAGGAGTTGCTTTAACAGAAAGCCCGAGCTTTTTGACATATTTTTCTACGATGCGCTCAATGGATCTGGGGGTAAGCCTCATTGTCTCACCACCGTTTGTTGGATCTACTCTTCCTTGATATCTTATAAAGAGAGGTTTAAAACTGTTCTTGCGGCTCATTAAGTACCTCTCCAACCAATCTGCCGCAGAATCCGAAATAAACACAACTCTTTCTTTACCTCCTTTACCAACAATCCCAAATTCTCTGCGGTCCAAATTAATAGAGTTTACATTAAGTGATGAGAGTTCTGACACCCTAAGTCCTGTTGAAAAAAGCGTTTCAAGAATTGCTCTATCCCTCAAACCTTCCTTCTTACCACTTTCAGGAGCTTCTAAAAGTTGAGCTAACTGGGCATCATCCAAAATCTTAAGAGGTCTTGGATCCGAATCCCCAAGCTCAACTTTTTCTGCAGACAGAGTCTCTATATCAACTCTTGCCAAATATCTTAAAAATGCCCTTAAAGCTATCATGAAATAATTTTGGGTAACTCTTTTTAAGGGCTTTTTTGTTCGACCGTCAATAAATCTTGCTAAATGTAATCTATAACGTCTAATCAGATTCAAATCAATAGTTAAAGGATCTATATCACCAGCAAAATCCAGAAAACGTTTTAAGTAATGGTCATAATTTTTAATTGTAAGTTGAGAGACATTACGTTCCAATTCTAAATATTCAAGGAAGTCAGTTATCAAGACAGAGATGGACATAAGTCAAAACTCATTTGAATTTACAGTAGCGCTAGTCCTAATATTCCCAGAATAGTAAAAACCATCCCCACGATTGCCAGTGTATATGTAACTTCGGCTGTTCCGGTTTTCCCTCCAACAGCATCATCTATTGTACCGGGAGTTGAAGCGGGAGCAGTAGAACCAACACCAACTGCACCACTGGCTCCTCCTGCACCACTGGCTCCTCCCGGAGCAGGGCTGGCAACAACACAAGCTCCTGTACCTATTGTATAGTTACCGTTAACTACGGAATTTAAAATATCGGAAACTGTGTCTCTTTGCACAACATTCGAATCCGTTGTTTTAGTCTTGTCATTCGCATCAAAATCAAATTTTATTTGAGATGCGCCGGTCGGAGCATTATCCTTGACAGTAAAATTTATTGTGGCTAAAGTTCCTTGTCCCGAGTAACCGCCGCTTACTGCTGCAAGTCCTGAAATAGTAATTTGACCTGTACCTGGACAAAGAGCATTGTTCTCACAAATATTATTTCCGGGATAATCAGGGTATATGGTACCGGATGAAACAGATGTGGCGGTAAATCTTACCGTATCATAAATAATTATTGCATCCGTACCGTCGGTTTCAGCCCCACCGGTGTTTAAAAGTACATCTAAAGAAAATGTGCAGCTTTTATTAAAGGTTCCGGAGGAAGGGGATAGGGTGAGGGTTGCTTGTTGGGCATAGGCCGCAGGGGTTAATATAACGGTTATAAAAATTATAATGATTATAACTATTATTTTTTTCATTGTACAGTCAAGGTTAAATTATAAACCTTACCTAAAACATCCTCATTTGAGATAGCATCAAAAACATTAGTATCGGCAGTTGAACCTTTGGTAAAGGATATATTCAAGCTTGGTTGACCACTTCTTTTTGTTGTAAAAGTGATGGTACCAAAACTGCCAATGCCGTTAAAGAATTTTTTATTAAGACCCGCAACTCCTGACAGAGTTATTAAACCGCTTTGGGAATCAACATTTATTTGAGGGTAATCGGAAAATATTTTACCTTTGGCAAATGAGGATGAGGAAGCCTGAAGGGTTTTTGGATCAAAGCTTAAAATAATATCTGCTCCGGCAATATTATGGCCGGATGTGGAAAGCTTAATATCAACAATTACCTTATCACCTAACTTATAAACTTTTTTGTCTGACAGAAGACTAATTTGGGCATCGGATATGGGGCGAACAGAAAGCGACGGTTGCGAAGCTGGAAAGGGAACGAGCAGTTTCTTTACTCCCAACCCCAGTTCCACCAAAATTACTATCCCTAAAATCAAAAATATTAGCTTTATAAGCTTTGACCCTTTGTACCAGGGATTTTGAGTTTGCATAGGTTGCTGATTAACTACCACATTCGGATTCATTACTGCGGTTCCTCCTGATCACATTTATTATAATTTTTACGCACACAACTAAACTCAAAGACATTACATAAACCATCATTGTTAAAGTCACAGTTTTTGGTAGGAGTCAGCTTTCCGAATTGCTGCTTCAACACGCTCACATCAAATAAGCCAATACATTCATCGTCATTAAGATTCCCAAATGCAACATTAAAATTCTGAATAATATTATTGCCTGATGAGCCTCTAAATACCCCGGAACATGATCTCACGCTTCTTGGGGCATCAATACAAATAATATAATCCTCATCTTCTTTCAATACGGCCTTGATATTTTTGAGAACACCCTTTTCTACTTTTACTTTTTCTCTGGTTTTTGAACCTACTGTAAAAGATTGAGGGGTACTTGTACCAACTCCGACAGTGGCTGAAGTGCCTATTCCTACCATTTCAAAAACAGATAAATCAACATCAGGTAGGTCTAATGCAGTAGGTGCTTGACAAATCCATTTGGCACCCAAGGTAATTTTGGTAGTGTTTACTTCGCAGTCTTGCGTGACTGTAGCTCCATCCGGTCTGGTCAATTTTACCTGAAAAGTACGTCCCGAAGAAGTATCAGTTGGGTTTGCCATCCTTGCTATAACTTTATCATCTTTCCAGCTCTTGATCTCTAAGCTAGTATCATTAGCCTTCAGGCTTGAACCGGATTCCTTTTCTCCAAAGTTTTTACCATTTACTTTAAAAAGTAAACTGTTATCCTGTAAATCCAGATTGATATCACAAGCGGATCCTGTCATTACCGGATCTTCTCCCATAAACTCCACAGCATCCTTATTTTGTGCAGGCGGATCCGGGATTATTGTACTTTCACTCTCGTCTGTAAATTGGACAAACAGGAATAGTTTTTGTCCCAGCGTAAGACTGGCTGAAGGATAGTTTATAACCACACTCCCGCCTGTAGCAGGGAAAGAGTTCCATGCTGCACTGCGTACATCCGTGGGTGTAACAGCATACCTGTATTTGGTAATAGCGAAACTTCCTCCGGCAGGCGTCTGTGGCTTAGTGACTCCAATTCCGGCTGAAGGAGCTTTGCAAGCATTATTGCCGGAGCCTTGGCAATAAGGATTGGAATCGCTACACTTCCATCCTGCAGTGGATTGACCTTTATAAGTGTTACCTGCTGTATTACAATCATCATCTTTACTGCAACAACCGCCTTTCCCGGGCGGGGTGCCGCCTGCTTGGCCAGGATTTCCACATTCACCGGGCTTTTTCCCCTGATCATCACACTTGTAAGTAACATAGCATAAGGAATCAACTAACTTATATACAAAAACAGTATGGTCGCTTGCGTAGGTTGTATCATTACAAGTACCGCCGCATTGAGGATATTCATCAAGAAGCAGTTCTATACAGGCTGATGGAGTGCTGGAACTAGGACATTCGGTTACAACGCTACCCCCTTCTTCGACATCATAACATGCTGCATCCGGACAGTGAGCATTAATACACCACATCTGGCTACCACCTTCACAATCCTGGGCTTCTCTTTCACATCCGCCATAACAACCATCTTCTCTGGCATCGCCGGATGAAGAATTACAGCTTGCGCCTGTTCCCCAATATGCTCCACATTCACCATCCCCAGGACAAGTACCACCGGCTGGAGGTGGTGCAGCTGGAGGTTCAGCAGGGGGAGGCGCAGCTCCACCACCGCCAGGAGAACCCGGGTTTACACTAGTTCCACATCCAGTATATGTCCAATTATTATTATCTCCTGCATCACCACCATTAAAAGTATAGCCATCTTCACAATAACCTGGCTCCACTGCATAAACTTTAGATATTATCCCTGCTGTCTTTGGCCTGGCTTCCGCTCCTGTAGGAGCAGTAATTCTAACTTTAATATCAGCACAAGTTGCTACAAATTTCCCCCCCCTTGACTTAACACAATCAGTGCCTCCCGGATCATCTTTGGTCAAAAATTTAATATCAGTACTGGCAGCCCTGGATTTTAAAATCTGCTGTTGTCTTATCAAATTTATAGACAGGGGAATAGCCAAAACCATTATCCCTAAAATGAGGAGGTTAAGGATGTTTTTTTTGGTAAAGATTTGAGCCATAGTTTCAGCTTGACATTTTTTATTATAGTTTGTCAAGGGGGTTTTAAATATTGTCCGACAAGCGGACTGTAGAAAAAAAACAATACAATATTTAAAAATTTGGTAGTAAATGACGAAAATCTTAAGAATGGCGAAGTCACAAGTAAACAAGTCTCTACAGTGCGAACGATTTTTTGTACTGTGATGAGTCATCTAAATACGAGCCCCTGCAAGGCCCTAAAAACGGCTTATCGGGGGAGAACTGCTATATCAATCCATGTTTCGATTAGCTTATCAGGACAGTCCAAATGGAAAAATAAGAAACTATGAAATATGAACTAATAACTATAAACTAATTTCGGTAGGAAATATAACAAAATGAGCACACAAAATAGCGGGCTTAAAATATTTGATTTTTGACCTTTAACTTTTAATATTGCTTCCAGACCACTCCTCCCTGAAACCACTTCCTTGACGTCGCATAACCATCATTGTCAGACATGAATATATTAGGGAAGGAAGAAAAGGGGGACAAATAACCATCTTTTAATAAAATGCACTAAAATAGAACATTCTATTCTCTTTTGTCTAAACAAATTGACTTATCTTTATTAAGGATGGAACTACCTCTACCCCAAAACCTTCGGGTATTATTCATTAGCAATTGTATATATAGACCGATAGTTTTCCACATTTGTGCCTATCAACTATATCATACTGTATCAATGATTCTTTTCACGAAATATCCTATAATTTTTCACGGTTCTCCACTCATTTTAGACCCCACTCCTCTACCTTAGCTTGTTCTGATAATCTAAATTGAAAATTGTGAATTGAAAATTAATCTTATCCTGTCCAGGAAGTTGCCAAAAAGCTTATCAAAAATACCACTACCCCTATCCCCAAATACTCCCATACCACCCTACCAGTTGCCCTGCCCCGTAACACCTGCATTGTTAGCCCCAGTAAAACATAAAGGGCAGAAGAAAGGGAAAGCGACCAAATTACATTGGACATAGGCCAAAAGGAAAAACTTAAAGCAAGCTCCCCCAGAACCAGACTTAATATAAAACTTTGAATAATAATTGATGCAGATAATCTATCCCTCATCTCAATTGACCAAAGGCTTTGCAAAATCAGCGGAAAAGACGATGTGGCAACCGCCAACCCATTCCAGAAAAACAAAAGATTAAATGCATAAATTACATTATATATAAAGAATGCGGAAAGAAGTGTAAAAAGAAAACTTGCTGTTGAGGCGGCGCGGTACAAAGGGATTGTGCGGATTGATGCCACGTTGAAAACATTTTGTGAAAGAAGCAAAAGATAAAAAGAAAGCCCAAAAATAAAAGCAACAGGAGCGCGTGTCAGCCACCTAACTGGAAGTAAAAAATAAAAAGATGCAACAGCTAGGCTGTAAGATGTTGGCAAAATCATAAGGATGAGTGCTTTAGTAAGATTTATACCTTCCCAAAGAGCCCAAAGGGATAATATATAAGCAGCTACACCAAGTCCTGTTATGAATCTAAAGCGTAGATTAAAATCAACAAGTTGTGTTGATAATAAACCTATAGTTAATAGGATAGCGGTTATTATTATCTTTTGACGCTTATTCAAATTTATATTCATAAATTCAATTTTCCAAGTACCAAATTCCAAGTATTCCAAACAAATTCTAATAATCAATTTTTAAGTATTTAAAATTTAGAATTTGGTCATTGTTTGGTACTTGTTACTTGGACACTTGGTTATTACTTACCTACCATCTTAAGTACATGACAAATAGCAATAGCCAGTGCATCTGTTGCATCATCGAGATGCCCCCCCACCCAATTTGTCTTAAGTTTCTTCCTCTTTCTTCCCCCTACTCCCAAGAATTTCCTTACTCCATCATGAACTTGCAGTTTATCAGCTCTACCGCTCCCTGCAACCATAAGTTTAACTGAAAGCCCTGCATATTCTGTTATAGAGATCCTATGCTTTGCCGCAGACATCATGACTATTCCCCTAGCCTGTCCAACAGCTATTGCGGTTTTCAAATTGGCCCCAAAAAATAACATCTCAACAGCTATTTGATCCGGCTGGTATTTTTTTATTAAAGTATCCAGCTCTCTGGATAGTTTCCAAAGCCTATCAGGCATAGGTTTTTCCTTATCAGTGAAAATGTTCCCATATCCGATCAGCTCTATCCCATATTCAAATTTCCTGCCCAAAATATCCTCAGGTATTTTTATTACTCCATATCCGGTTGTAGCTGTTCCAGGATCAATACCAAGGATAATCATAATAGTTCGTCAGATATATCAAAATTTGCATAAACTTTTTGTATATCATCCAACTCCTCCAGTTTTTGGACAAAATCTAAAACTTTTTGTGAACTTTCTTTATCTTTGATCTCCACAAATGTGTTTGGCTTTAGCACTATTTCAGCTTGCTCTACCCCATACCCTACCTGGGTAAGTTTATTACTCATATTGTTTAACTCTGCACCATCTACATATACCAAATACTTTCGTACTTTGCCCCGCGAAGCTTCAGCGAAGTGGGGTTCCTCTTCTTCAAAACTTTCAATATCCTCTGCTCCTAAATCTATCAGTTCCAGTTCTTCATCCTCCGGACTCATTTGACTCTTCTGACTCTTGACCTTTATTTCCCCTTTCCTATCAAACATATAAGAAACAGCCCCAGATCCTACCAGAGATCCTCCTGATCTTTCAAATAAATTCTTAACTTCCTGGAGTGTCCGAAGCTTATTATCAGTTACTCCCTCCACTAGAAATGCCACCTTAGAAGGCCCAAAACCTTCAAAAATAACCTCTTCCAATGACTGGCCAGGTAATTTACCCAATCCCCGATCAATCGCCCTTTGAACATTATCTTTAGACATATTAACAGACTTGGCATCTTCCATGACCATTCTAAGGCGTGGATTAGAGTTTGGATCTCCAGACCCCCCCATTTTAGCAGCAATGGTTATAGCATTTGCAACTTTTGTAAAAGTCTGTCCCCTTTTTATATCTGCAACTCCTTTAGCTCTCTTTATAGTTGACCATTTAGAATGCCCTGACATGTGCATTATTTTAGCACAGATGTTGACAGTAATTTCTATCTCTTGTATAAAGAGTGTATGGAAATAGTTGGAGAGTCAGGAAATTCTCGTCAGGCAGTGGAGAGATATATATCGTCAACAGCGTATGGATTAATAGAGACAGGTGAACTTAAACCAGGTGGTTCTACTAAAGAAGTCACATGTCTTATTATCCGCATGCATGGGATGTTTAGAGCATTCAGTAATCCCGGTGATGATACACTTTTTGTCAATGCGTTTGGAAAAGAATCGTTTCCTATAATTTACGGAAAGGATTTGGATGGGGAGATTGTACGTACATTCTCACAAGATGCAGTTGAAATAGTATTTGGGCTGACCGCTGCTGTCCCTAATCACCCTTTACAGGCAGTAACAACAGCACTAGCGCTTCGGGATTCATTAAAAGGTTTCAAGGATGTTACGTCAGACATTGAGATTACCATGGGAGTAAACACAGGCGAGGCTTTTTGCGGATATGTAGGTAGCCCGGAAAGATTTGACTATGGCGCTTATGGAGACACAATCCGCATAGGGCATATTCTGGCAGAATCCGCGCATAATATTGGATACGATATTCTCATCGGAGAAACAACATACAGTGCTTTAAGGAGACAAATTGCCGTTCGTGGAAGTCAGCGGTTGGCAGTTCCCAGAGGAGAACCAATCTTAGGTTACAGGCTAGAAGGTATTACCATTTCAACCCCCCACTAAAATATTTAGTTTTCCTTTATTAAGGAGCCTACTTTTTGACAAAAATATGCAATGGCCGAATTTTGTCAAAACTTACACTCCAAAGAAATCTTTAAAAAGCTTATCATTTTCTATCCTGGATACAATAAAGATTCTTATATACTCCCCTATTCCCAAATATTCCCCAAAACATTGACAAATTAGTTTAAATACCTCTATACTCTTTTGTTTAGATGGATTCTTCTTCCTCAAGTCTCAACAAACTGGCAATTGATGCTGCTTTAGATTCCCGGTGGACTGAAGCCTTAAAATTAAACAAGCAGATTATCAAAGTTGATCCGGAAAATACTGATGCCCTAAACCGCCAAGCAAGATGCTATATGGAACTTGGTAGAAACAATTTAGCCAAAAAATACTACTCCCTTGTCTTGAAATTTGATCCTTATAATCCAATAGCCCAAAAAAATCTAAAGATTATTAAAGCTTTCAAACCTGATGGGAATCATCATGCTATAGATGGCCAAGGCAAAGTTGCACCTGCACTTTTCTTACAAGAGCCTGGAAAAACTAAAGTTGTAACCCTTCTTAAGGTGGCTGAACCAAAGATATTATCTAAAACTTTCTGCGGTATGCAGGTTGATATGGTTTTGAAGAATAAAAAGATTATAGTAGTTGATCCGTATGGATACTACCTTGGGGTTTTGCCGGATGATATATGCCGTCACCTGATTAGGCTCATTAAGGGAGGAAATAAGTATAGTCTTATTATAAAATCCATCAAAGTTAACGGATTGTCTGTTTTGATTCGGGAAACCTACCGTAGCAAACGCTTTAAAAATCAATCATCCTTTCTGGATGGCGTCCAGTACCAAAGTGTTGATGTTATTACTTCTTTAGAAGCCGAAAGCCCGGATGAAGAAATAATAGTGGAAGATGAAGAAACCTAAAAAGTATTACTTAAAATCTTCACCCAAAATTACAATAATTTGAGCGCGGGAAGCCGCAAGTCCCAAATCAGCAACTGAAATTTTATCACATTTTGGATCTTTGGAGCAGCCTAAATCAAATATTTGCTTGAGCCGGTCCAGGGTTTTAGATTTTTCCCCTTCCACTACGGTTGAACCGAAGTCCACATAACTTTTTTCTACCTTTCTGGGAGCATTTTGCGTCACAATTACATTGCCCCCCATATTTGTAATAAGTCTTTTGGTCTTGGCAGCAAGTAACGGGTACTCCGTTGCATTAAATATAGCAACGGATAGATTTTCTGATTTAATTTTTGGATCTTCCAAATCCGACATTACGGAATCCAACCTTATAGGATCGACTATGAACACCTCTGAACCATCCGCCAATTTCTGCTTTTCCAAAACACTAAGTTTTTCAAGATCAATTTGATTAATCCTGTCGAACCTGACTTGAAGCAAGCCCAATTTAAGACGAACCAGCTCAAAACCGGTTAGATCTGAATGTAGCTCTGGCAAGATCTTCATTCCTGAAAAAAGATTGCCTCTGAAGTGATCCACCAGATTATGCGATGAAAAACCATCAACCGGAATACCCAAAAATTGGGAAACAGAGCTTTTAACTAAATTCTCCCCCCCTAACTGATGTATTGCCCGAATTTGCCATTTACCAAACCCCCCTGGCACATCTACTAAAGTAGCATCGGGAATTGTCAGGATCGTAACTTTTCTATCTTGTGGTGAAAACGAAACCAAAGATAAGGGTTTGGTATTTGTAACAAAATTCAGGGTAAATTCTCCATTCCAGGTATAATTTTTTGAAGATATTTCAGAGTTTAGCGGACGGGTAAGTAGAGAGATAAATTGAATAATTTGGGACAAAAGTAAAAGTGAAACTAGGACTGCTAAGACAGCAAGCGCCAGCTTTGTCCTTTTTTTAACAAGTGATTTATGCTGACGGGTTTTCCAGCTCATACATTTAAGACTAGCATTTAGGTATTGACCAAAGCAAGAATCATGGTATAAACTATTTATAAAGGGGGTGATATTTTTGAATCCAGACGATCCAAATCAAGGTAATCAGGGAAGTGGAGAACCCACAGGTGCAGCGGAACCATCGGCCCCAGCAGGTGAACCGGCTGCAGCGGAAAATTGTCCGGCATGTGGAGGACCATCTGCAGGCGGAAACTGTACAGGCTGCAGTCAGCCAAATGCTACATGTTCCTGTCCATCTTCAAGTGGAAGTACAGGAGGCGGTGGCGAAATGGGTGGATCCGGCGCAGCCGGACCAAGTGAACCACCGGCAGGACCATCTGCACCACCAACAGTTTAAAGCGCGATTAGCGGTCTATTGCAAGCGCGATTAGCGGTCTATTGCTCTTTTCCAAAAAGCTTTTCCGTTTTTACGAACTAAAAAGGAATTGGCCGTTTTTTATGGCTAATTTTCTGGTGGTTAGTTATTCCCAAGCCAGGGTTTTTCTGGATAACCTTTCCATCTCTATCCTTGCCCTATCTTTAAAGAAATCCCCATCCCCAAGGTGATCCTTTAATTTTTCTACCAGAAAATCACCTGCCAAAATTTCCGGAATTATTACAAAATCAGCCCCCGCATCATATAGATCTTTAGCATCATCTGCAGTATCTGCCCTAACAACAATAGGAATATTAATCCTCCTTGAAGCTATCTCCTCTAAAAGTAGTTCATTGTCATCCAAAGAAGCTGAAGTTGATATAACCATTCTTGCATTTTGCAGATTGAGACCATCCAAAACCTCCGGGTCCCCCATATCCCCATAGATCACAGGGATTTTTTCCTGCAAAAGTGCCTCAACCTGATGTGGATTAAAATCCAAGACTATTTGGGGTATGTGTTCCTTTTTTAAAAATTTTACAATTTCTCCACCTACCTTTCTTCCCCCAATAATAACAACATGGCCAGTCAAATTTTGAACTTCTGCGCCTATTTCCATAAAATGTTTGAAGTTCTTTCTTTCAAAAAAGTCCAAAAGAAAGCTTAACTTCCTGTAAAGTTTATTGGAGTTTGAAATCATAATGGAGGCCACAATCATGGATAAAACAGCAGACAGGGCAATTACAGTTAGGGCCGACTGACTTACAACTCCAAGTTTAAAGCCTACAAGAAGGAGTATTAAAGAAAATTCACTTATGTGTGTAAGGGAAAGGGCTGTCTGAAACATTGTGTGTTTTCTAAATCCAAAGATTCCCAAAAGGAGCAAAAAGATAGTCGGCTTTAAAAATAACGTATAGCTTGTAAATATAAGCATTAAAGGATAGACCTTGCCTAAATCTTCAAAGTTAACTTGTGTACCCAAATAAACAAAAAACAAAGTCACAAAAAACTCCCTTAAAGGCTTAACTTTTCCTTGAATTTGAAAATGGAAAGGAGAGCTGGCCAGTGAAATTCCAGCTAAAAATGCACCAATAACAACGGAAAACCCCAGGAGTAAAGAAAAAGAAATATATATAAAACACCAAGCTAAAGCAGTAATAAAAAGAAGTTCGGATTGTCTGGAAACTGCTTTGAAAACTCCCGGTAGTATAAATTTGCTTAACACAACTGCCAAACCAAAAAGTAAAACTGCTTTAACAATCAGAGCAATAATTGGGAAAGCTTGCTGAAAACCCAATCCAAACACTGACGTTGAAACAGTTAGAGCAACTAAAAGTAAAACTGCTAAAAGATCTTCCAAAAGTAAAATTCCCACAGCAAGTTTGCCATATAATGCATTAACATCTCTTTTATCAATTAAAAGTTTTACAACTAAAATTGTTGATGAGAAGCTAAGACCTACACCCAAATACCAAGCTTCCACATCCCCAAAGCCTAAAACTCTTGCAATAGATGAACCTGCAATGGTTGTAATAATAATCTGCAGAATCCCAGCAAGCAGGATAGGCTTACCCAAACTTCTGATTTCACGAAAGTCAAGTTCCATCCCAACCAAAAAAAGAACAAAAGCAATTCCTATTTCTGGAAAAAAATGTAAAACATCCGATGCTCTTGGATCAAAAATAGCACTGGTTGCAATTAAAAGCCCGCTTATAAGATATGCGATAAGAAGCGGAAGTTTAAATTTAACAACTGCAAAACCTAAAAAGGAAGCAATGCCTAAAATAACTGCAAGTTGTATGAAAATATTATCCATAGATCCTTCGACTCAATAATTTTAAGCAATTTGTCAAATCCTCAGGCAACTTACTATCTACCTCCATCCACTCCCCAGTTACAGGATGATAAAATCCTAATCTTTTGGCATGTAAAAACATCCTCGGGCACCATCTTTTATCCAGCCTGACCATTTTCCTTCCTGTATACTTTTCATCAGACACAATTGGATGACCGATATACTTTAAATGTACCCTAATTTGATGTGTCCGTCCAGTTTTTGGGAAACATCGAAGTAAAGTGAACAGATTGTAGTTTGCAGTGGACAGTTTCCTCATTTGAATCTTATTGAAATCAGAAAATATTTCCTGTAACCTGTCCCCTGTAAACTGATAACTTTCCATTGGTTCATAATCAGTAACAGCTTCTCTAACACCTTCCAGGAGTCCATCCGGCCACCTGGAAGGTGGGCTTGCTTGTCCCGAGCGAAGTCGAGGGAGACTCCTTCCAGGTGGAACTACAGTAAATTTTTCTCTATTGCCAGGATTTCTGACTATTGCCCCTTCCACTACTCCACCCTTTTCTACTTCCCCATGAACCAAAGCCAGATATTCTTTTTTGACTTTTCTTTCCTTAAATTGGGCTTGCAAACTCTCCAATGCTTTCTGTGTTTTAGCAACCAGCAAAACTCCTGATGTATCCTTATCTAGCCTGTGCACTATCCCGCTACGATCCAAGGCGATACCTTTTGAGGCTAAGAAGTCTTCCAAGGTTTCTGCTTTTTGGGTTTCTGATTTATCTACAACTACTCCTGGGGGTTTATCTATAACCAGAAGATTCTCGTCTTCAAAAATAATCTTCACTATTTTAGGTAGCTTTTCACCTCTTGAAGTACCTGGTCAGGATTTAGGGCTGATTTGATTAAATAACCTACTGCACCAAGCTCAAAGCATTGTTTAATAACAGCATCCTGCCCCAAGTTTGTTAAAACCACAACTGGACCATTAGCAGTTTTTGGAGGTTGAACCTTAAGATCACGCAAAAGCTGCAAACCATCTTTTTTTGGAAGCATTATATCCAAAAGTATCAGATCATAACCACCCTCAAGAAGTTTTCTTAACCCCACTTCCCCGTCTACTGCTACATCAACAAGATATCCTTCACTCATGAAAAGTTCCTGATAAAACTCTCTTAAAAACTGATCATCCTCAACAATGAGTATTTTATTATTCATAAAATCCTCTTTCTTTCAGAAATAAGAATTTTTTTGCTGGGTTCATATGTTACTTATTTATTATACTATATTGCTGCCGGTTCAAGTCCTTTTGCCTCACCTTTTGATCTTATCCTAAATTGATCTACACGTTCAAGAATCTCTTTTGTTGCAATAGGGAGTGCAAAAGTAAATGTTGCACCCTTCCCCACTCCTTCAGAGGATGCCCAAATTTTACCATGCATAAGCTCAATTAGGCTTTTTGAAATATAAAGACCTAAGCCCGTTCCGCCGGAGGTAGAAAGGGCTGTATATGAGTTATCCAACCTTCCGAATTTTGTAAAAAGTTTACCTAAATCTTCTTTGGAAATTCCAGGCCCTGTGTCTTTAACTGAAACTTCAACAACTTTTCCGTCTGTAAAAAAGCTTACGGCAATACTTCCTCCCTCTGCAGTAAATTTAACTGCATTACCTAAAATATTGAGCATGACTTCGCGAAGCTTTTCAGGGTCTGCCAAAACTTTGGGCAGACGCTCCTCCAGAATGGAAAAATGAATATTTTTCTCAACTCCCCTTGAGTTGTAGGCTTCATCCACAACGTCTTTTGCAAGTGAAAGAATATCAACGGATTCTGGATTTATTTCAATTTTTCCTCCCTCAATTCTTGAAATATTTAACATATCATTTACCAAATTTATAAGTCTTTCTGTAGACATTAGCACTCTTACTAGATATCTCTCTACCTTATCTGATAAAGGCACGTCAGATTTATGTAGCGCCATCCAGGCATAAGATCTGATAGCAGCCATTGGAGTTCTTAGCTCATGTGATGCAATAGACACAAAATCATCTTTAAGCTTGTCTAGTTGATGAAGTTTTGCATTCATTTCATAGACTTGCTTCGTAATTTTGGTTAGCGAACCTTCTGTATCTTGCAATCTAAATGAAAGATTAACCAAACGGGTAATCATTTCCCCAAATTCTATTTCCTCTGCGTTCACTGTATCTGCTGCTTTAGCAGATGCCAAAATTAAAATACCTGATAATCTACGTGCGTGCTGTATGGGCAATAGTAACAAAGAGCGTATTTGGGAAAAATTTGGATAAGAAGGATTAATAAAGTAAGCTACATCTGATACTACTGCTGCTTCACCATACATTACTTTCATTTCCCACTCACTACCTTTTTGAAATAGGGTTTCATTCTGAAATAAGTTTTCAGCTTTTGTGACTTCTCTAAAAGTTTGTTTGTTAACCTTGTCTGTAAAGAAAGTCTGCTTAATCTTGCCTTCATCATCAATAAAAAGGGATGATAAAAAAACATAAGGGTATCCGGATAAATTCAATTCTTCTAAAACTATTGGGAGAAATTGTTCCAGAAGTTTTGTACTGTCTTCTATATCTAAAGCTAACTGCTCAAGTTTCAGGAAAGTTAAAATCTTATCTTCTGATAGCATACAATCATTGTATCATAGACCCTGAGTGTAACCGAATGGGTCAGTTTTTTAAAATATCTGGTATCTCGGAAGCGGGAATTTTATCCTTATACGGCTGGAAGGCTTCTTTGCATACCTCAACAGATGTTTGACCAAAAAGCTTACTGTATTGGCTGACTAAATTGCCCAAAACCTCTTTTTTACTACCTGTAATTTTTACATCATCTGCCCCTTTGACCTCAAGTCCTGAAACCTTTTTGGCTTGTTCCAATGCCACCGGCCCAATAATAGATTGTTGTTCCTTGATTATACTGCTGATTGCTTGGGCATATGTATCCATGATGGTTATTTTAGCTTGTCTGCGACAACTTTCATTTGGACAAGACCTAAGCTCATAATGAAGTATGATAGTAAATATATATAGTCAATATAACTTCCTGGAAAATAACTCTCTTTCATAAGAACATAGGTGTAATCGGAAAGAAATTGCGCAATAAAGGCAAAAATCAAAATTAAAATAGGGAATTTCATAATTCCTCCTAACAAGTTTCTTGATAAGCTATAAGTAAGTATTGCTCCTGAAACATATATCGCTTGTCCCATTGGGTACCCAAAATCTAAAAAGACAGTTAAGGGTGCTGACCAATCAAACTCATAATCCTGCAGAAAAAGGAAATAAGCAACTGCGACCATTACTACAGGAATAATTATTGCTTGAAGTCTATTGCGGTAAGTTTTAAGAGAAACCTTTGCCCCAGCAGCCTTGGCCAATAGATAAGCCGCATAAATATAGAATGGTATAGTCCCAAAAAAACCTATATCTGGAATTGAAGGATAAGGTACCTCAATTTTTGCAACACTATTAAGATACCAAAAAGAGTATTGACCAAACCCCTGTAATAAAAGTCCTGCAGAAAGACAAGTAATAGCTCGCCCTATTATGCTTTTAAAACCTCCCCATTTGCTTGAAACACCAAAACCAATAATTCCACCCCAAATAGAAAAGGCTCCGTATACAAATCCAAATAAATCATTTTGAGCTGTTCCTTGTATACCTCCAAAAAATATGTAAGCCCACCATAAACTCAAAATGACAAAAAGCACTAAAGAAATTTGAGCTAATTTATCTTTTAGAAGTGAGGAGATTCCATTAACCATAATTTAACAATATCCTCTATAATTAGATTAGTCAAGTCGTGAAACAATGAATAACACTCTTCCTGCTTTCCCAAAATTTAGGTATTTAGTCATAGAAGATAAAAAAACGATAGATCAATTCCTTAATTCTTTACCTCCCTACTCTGATTTTATTTTTTCAAGCCTTTGGAGTTGGAATACAAATCCACAAATTAAAATTTCAACTTTAAATAATAATCTTGTTTTACAAATGCCAGATTATATCTCCAATAAATCATTTCTTACCTTTTTAGGATCCAATAAAATTGAGCACACAATCGAAACCCTTTTGGATTACTGTAATAAACAAAATCTTGAAGCAGTACTCCGATTATTACCTGAGCATAATTTTAAAAATCATGATCTATCTAAGCTGCATCCAAAATATGAATTAAAAGAAGATAGAGATAATTTTGACTACCTTTTATCTATAGAGAAGATATCTACGATGCAAGGACTATACAGTAAAAAAAATAAAGTTACTCAATTTCAAAAAAGCTATAAGTACAAAGTTTTAATTGAAGATTTAAATAAGAAGTCAGTTCAAAGTAAAATCATTAAGTTTGCTAGATCCTGGTTTAAAAATCACCACAAAAGGCGAGTTGTGAATGAAAACGAATTAGTGGCAATTGAGAAAATACTTAAACACTCCAGAAAGCTTAATCCTAAAGTTATCTGTGTGTATGTTGATAATAAATTAATCGGCTTTTCTATATTTGAGCTAATTAACAAAGATTATGCACATCATGGTTTTCAAAAAGCAAATAGGGACTATAAGGGAATTTATGAATTTATCTACATGGAAATGGCAAAGTATTTAAAAGGGCTGGGTGCTTCACATTTAAATATTGAACAGGATCTAGGTCTTGAAGGATTAAGAGAAGCCAAGCTCGGATACCAACCTACTTTTCTTAAAAAATATACTATTTCACACAAATAATTATTGAACCAGCCAAAGTCCAGCTAAAACCAATACTCCCATTAATATTTTTTTAGTTAAACCTCTCCTTGAAATATTTTCCTGAAAAATCTTAGGAAAAAGTAAGGTTAAAATTAGACCATACAAAATGGCAAAAATAACCTGTGTTCCTCCTACCACATCAACTAATGCAACAGGTCCTTTGGATATTGCTAAATAGGTAAGAAATCTAGAAAGAAGAAAAATTCCCTCATTTACGACAATAAACCAAAGGATCCTTGACCCAACCCCTTTGCTCACTTCCTTAAATGCTTTTTTAACGGAAGGAAAAAAGTGATATAGAATAAAACCTCCTACTCCTATCCCCCAACTTTCATAGCTTATTACTTTTACAAAAGAGTTTGTCTCTATAACAAATTTGAATAATACATAAGCTGACGCCCAAAAAAAATCAGTTAGTAAAATCAAAAAAAATACATTTGAAAATTTAAGCTTTTTTGAGCTTTTTTCTATAGATATACCTATTGTTGAAAACAATATAAGTAAAAATCCTAGAAGTTGAAACGATGAAATTTTATCTCCCAAAATAAGAAATGATAATACCAATGTAATAATCGGTGTCATCTGAAATAAAAAAGTCACCTTGCTTGCTTCATCAGTTGAGAGAGCCTTAAAATATGATGCAAGCCCAAAAATTGTCAGGATTCCCGTAAGAATAATCAAAATAGAATCTCTTAAGCTTAATAAAGGGAATCCCGTGCCTATCCAGATTAAAGTCCCAAATATGCCGGCTATAATTGCACTATATATAGGCATCCCTCTGTAATCCTTAATTTCTTTTTCTAAAATATATTTATCTATAAAAACTACAATGGCATAAACTGCCGGAGCAAGGAGGGCAAAGAAGAGCCAGTTCATTCCCAACCTTCTGACTGATATACTGCCAGAACCAAAACACATGTTGGGTGATTTTTGATTTGGGTAAGAACAATTTTAGATTTTATTTTTGATTCCTTGAATTTAATTCTTCTAAATGTGGCAAGATCCCTCAAAGAGTTTTTTATCCTTAAATTTATCTCCGATTCTACAGCTATTTTTGTCTCCCCTTTTATTTCATGTTCCACAAATATACCCCTCCCATCCTCCAGTTGATACCAGCCAATGCCTGCTGCTATAAATTTTCCTACCTCTTCACTTCTATATTCCGCTTTAACAACATACAATTTATGACCGTATTCTTCCGGTGGTGTTTTATAACGTCTAACTTTAGAAACTTTCGATCCGGGGGGAACTATAGAAGAAAGAGCAATTAAATTATAATTATAGCAACCTGCATCCTTTAAGGCACTATCAAAAGCAGACAGGATTGTCATCCCGCTTCCTACTCCACAAACCACATATATATTCATATCTGCAGTGTTTGACAAACTCCTTTTTTTATGGCCATACTTAAATTATAATAAGGAGGTGAGAGATTTTGCAACTTCTTTGGTATTTTTTGGCAGGGGCTTTTTATGTAAATGCAATCCCCCATATGATTAAGGGCATAACAGGCCAAACTCATATGACTCCATTTAAAAGGGTTTCATCACCCATTTTGAATGTTTTATGGGCATTTGTGAATTTGGGGGTAGCCCTTTTTCTTTTGGGATTAGCATCAGGCAAAGGCGGGGTTGTTCTTCCCTGGAATGCAAACATTGGAGGGACAACAGCTGTTGCTTTTGCATTAGGAGTGTTTGTTACGGCTTTATTTCTTGCAAACTTTTGGAGTAAGCCAAATGCAAGGCTGCCTTGGCACAAGGATTAGCTCGCGCAAGGTTTCATTATCCGATCCAAAGAACAGGGAACTGATTTTCTAGTGGGAGGAATTCAGGGTCACCTGTAATAATAGTAGACTTCTTTTCTTTGGCAATGGCCAGGACGAAGCAATCCGCATACGAAATACCTCCTTTACTTTTGTAACGCGCTGCCGCAAGTATTTGTTCTAAATTTGCAGGGATCAATACAATAGGGAGTTTGAGAAGATTTGCAAGATATTCTTCTCCTATCTTGATACCGCGGGTTCTAAGAATAACATAGTATGCTTCGCCAATAGTAATTTCTGAAATGTAAAGTAGGATATTTTTTTCTTGGGCTTTTTTAAGAAGTTCCTCGACTTTGTCGCTTCCGCTCTCATCATTGTAGTAAGCAAGAAGTGCAAACGAATCAAGGACGTATCCAGCGTTTCGTTTTTTCTTCTTCACGAGCTTGTTCCTCCCTTCGCTCCTTAAGAAGCGTCTCGGTTAGCGACGTTCTCCCTTTCAACAAACCACGTCCTTCCCTTACTGGGTTTGAAAATGAAACAATTAAGGTTTCCTTATCCAATGGTTTTACCCATGCGCTTTGGCCGGGTTTAACTTCAGAAAGGATTTTGCGTGCTTTCTTTGGCAGTACAATCTGCCATTTTTTAGAAACGGTTGATCTTGTTATTGATTGCAACATATTGTATTACTATTTTTATCTGTTTTACAAATTTTCTTTGTTTTACAAACTTAAATTAGTATAACAAAAAATATGTTTTTTGTCAAATAATTGGTTTAAAGTCACGCTCTGCTTTAAGTAGCTTTCTTAGAGCAGGCAACACAATATTGGGCTATAGGCATGGCTAGAAGTCTACCGAGCTCAATTTTTTGCCCACATTTCTCACACTTTCCATAAGTCCCTTTTCCCATCTTTGACAAAGCCTTTTTTATACCACTGCTTATTTGTATTAAGCTATTTTGCACAACCACTATTTTATTATGAGTATAGGCAATATAGGAATCAGTTCCCGGCTCCGAGCTTTCAGCCAAAGCAGGTGATTTTGCAGGATCATCTGCCTCCACTTCTTTGATATTTTTCTCCACCTGCCTTTGCTGACGAAGCAAAAGTCTTTTAATAGTATTTAGAGTCTTTATGGGAAAACCTAACATTTAACCTCCTTAATGTATTAGACTTCCTTAAAAATTTTGCTAAATTTCTGAACTTCCAATTTATACCAACTCTATAATTATACCAGCTTTTTCTTAAATGGATAATAAATGTTTTTCTTACATTAGGATCTTTTATAAATCTTAGTAAAAAATTAAGAAAGGCTTTTAAATCTGACAGAATCTTTCTTTTTGTTACCTTATAGAAAACGGTTGTTCCAAGAATCATTAAAATTACATTTAAGAATATGCCTTTTTGAACATCCCGTAAAGGTTCCAAAGACAGGTTTAGCGCACCAATTAAGATTAAAGAGATTGCTAAAACAGATCCCTGTATATGAAAATGTGTAGCAAACTTCCAAATGCGGACTGCTGATAAAAATAAAAGTGCCGCCTCGATGAGTTGAACAGGTATTCTTTTCCCTACTGCGCCAACAAAAGAAATCGCAAAAAAAAGTTTTGAGGGAATACCGAGACTGCATCCGCTTAAAAAACAACCTAAACTTGCAAAAATAAGACCCCCTAATAAACCAACGGATGCTATATCCGCAGCTTGCCAAAAGTTTATCTTAAATCTCCTTGAAAAAAAATATAAGGTTAGGTACCCTCCTAAAAGCGCACCCCAAAAAGAAAAACCCGGGTATGTATGAATCAACAGCCACTTTAGAATATTAAATCCGAAAAGGGTGAAATTTTCTAAAATAAAATAGACTCTTGCACCCAAAAAACCCCCAAGGAAAGTTATGAGTGTAAGATCTAATATCTTCTCTTCCTTCAAATCCCAGGCACGAGCAAGTCTCCAAATCAAAAATACCCCCGTTAAAAACCCGAAGGATAAAAATACTCCATAAGAGGATACGGAAATTTTTCCAATTGAAAAAAGAACAGGAAGCATAAGCAAATAGGCTACCACATCCAAAGATTTGAATCAAATTGACCCTTCGACTAACGCTCAGGGTCAATAATGAGCGAAGTCGAATTTATTGACAAAACATGTTACACTTATTGAACATGACTGCAACAGCACATGCTTTGGTTGGAGGTGCAATCGCCGCATCAGTAACCAACCCCTCAATAGGTCTTCCTTTGGCAGCCTTATCCCACCCTATTTTGGATATGATCCCCCACTGGGACTTTGGCCTGGGTTGGAAAAAGAAAACTAAGCTTACGCTCTTTGTACAATCCCTGCTAGACTTAACAGTAGGGGTAGTATTAACCTTTTTTTTGTTTAGCGGCAAAACCGACGCTTATTACCTGATATCCGCAATGTTTTTATCTTTGGTTTGGGACTTTTTACAAATGCCGTATTTACTTTGGGGTTGGAAATTCCCTTTTTCTACATTTTATAAAGTGCAACACGAAATAAACGGAAAAGCTAAACTACCTTGGGGACTTATTACTCAAGCTTTAACTGTTGGGGGTGTAATGTTAGCTTTTAGAACTATCCACTAATTCCTTTAGATATCTTTTAAATTCCTCACCTATTTCTGGATGTTGCCTTGCCAAATCAACTACTGTCTTTAAATATTCTAGCTTATTCCCGGTATCATAATATTTGCCGTTTGAAACAACTACTGTGTGAAGCGGCACACCCTCATCCATTAAAAGATTGATTGCATCAACCAGCCAAAGTTCCTCCCCTTCTCCAACTTCAAGACTTCTTAGAGCACCAAAGATTTCTGGAGGCAAGATATAAGCTCCGTGAGTTGCTATATCTGATGGAGCATTTTGAGGATCTGGTTTTTCAACAATCTTTTTTATTCTATAGACATTTCCATCTACCTTGTCTAAATCTGCTATTCCATAACGGGATAAATCTTCTCTATTTTCTATCTTTACACCTGATATAACCATCCCACCATATTTTTCATACACATCTATCATTTGTTTTAGCCTTGGAGGGTCTGCCAGGATAAATTCATCTCCCCAAATAACTGCAAATGGCTCATCTTCAATTACAGATTCACCTGCCAAAACCGGGGAACCATTACCGTAAGGGCCTTTTTGGCGGATATAAATAAAGTTTGCCATATCTGAAATTCGCCTTATTTGCTCTAATGCTTCAGATTTATGACCGTTTTTAAGAGTTTGAACCAAATCTTCGGAAGGCTCATCAAAATGATCCTCAATTGCCCTTTTTGTGGCACCGGTGACAACAATTATATTATCTATTCCTGATGCTACTATTTCTTCAACAACATATTGGATAACGGGTTTATCAACAATAGGAAGCATTTCCTTAGGCATGGCCTTGGTTTGAGGTAAAAACCTTGTCCCAAACCCGGCAGCAGGTATTAAAGCTTTGGTGATTTTCTTAGCCATATAATTTAGTATCTTTTCAAGATATGGTATCATATATCTATGAAAGTTCAAACTGTTGACCTATCTAATATATTAAGAGGTTATTCCAATACTTGGTTGGCATTAAATCCAGGTTCAATGAAGGTTGTAGCAACTGGAAGAGAGCCTAAGACTGCTTTAGAGAAAGCTAGAAAGCAAGGTATTGAGGATCCAATATTAACTAAGGCACCTAAGAATTACGGAACCTACATACTCTAAGTGAATTTTAAATACAAAAAATTCCCAACTGATCCAGAAAATAATCCATTTCCTAATAAAAAATCGTCGTTGAGACCAGTAATTCAGATTGATTTCGTAACTCCTACTGGAAATTTTCACTATTTTGTTCTAGTAGATTCCGGAGCAGATTATTGTATGTTTCATGCAAAGATTGGTGAAATGCTGGGTTTGGATATAAAATCTGGTAAACCATTAACTTTCTTTGGAACATCAGGTGAACCACAAAAAGCATATTTCCATAAAGTAACTTTTAGAGTTGGTGGTATTGAACATACCTGTGAAGCAGGTTTCTCATATGATATGGAAAAACTACCTTATGGATTACTCGGCCAAGACGGATTTTTTGATAAATGGATTATTAAATTTGAACATCACAAAGAAAATATAGAGCTCAAGGAGTTGTCTCATTAGTAGGCTTATTCTCTAAAAAAATTTCTGGATAATTAGGATCATTTAATAATTCTCTAGCTTTCTCATAAAACTTAGAATTATTTTTCTTAGATGTATCTATATGCAGCCAGTGTGTCCAAGGGTCGTTCCATAAACCCTGATTAATTAGTTCAGTATTTTCAGGAGAATCCCAACCTCTTTTATAAGAAATTCCACATTCTTTTAGATCTTCTAAAAAATCTTTCAAATTAAAACTTTGTTCTTGAAGACTCGGATCAAATCCCCACTTTATAGGTCCAATTACAAAGTTTCCTTCATCATCAAAGCTTTCTGAAGTAGCAACTAGATCTCTACTAACCCTAATCATTTCTATAATTGCTCTTTTAATCAGCTCTGCCTTCCTTGCATAGAGCAAGGAAGCTTTAGAAGATAAAACTACATCAAAACTATCAGCAGGAAATGGCAAAGCTACCTCGGTGTCACCTGCAACTACTCTACTCGGATTTGCCTCAGCTCTTCTTAGTAACGCTCTTTTCATTTGTTCTCGTCTTTTCTGATGATCATGAATTTCATATTCACTCTCCTTAACCGGTAATAGATCAACACCGTAATAATTTAACCCAAGTTTCCTGGCTTGAGATAAAGCCCAACCGCCCCCAACTCCCACATCTAAGGTTTTTTTATTTTGCAAATCTTTTACTGATAGCCCTACACAATCTAACACTGCATTTTGAATCCCACGCGGTATCCCAGTTTCTTCTAGGTGTAGTGGTCTATCAGTGGGATATTGAACCAATGCTTTTTCTGAAGATTCACTCATTACTTCATTCTACTATATTATTTCACCCTCTCAACATATGCTCCACTTCTGGTATCCACTTTAACTTTCTCTCCAACTTTCATAAACATAGGAACTTTAACAACTAACCCATTATCCAAGGTAGCTTCTTTAAAAACATTAGAAACAGTATTTCCTTTTTCCCCAGGACCTGTTTCAGCTATGGTGTATACCAAACTAAGTGGAAGTTCCAATCCAAGAGCTTCTTCCCCAGATACAATAAGTAGCAAATCCAACCCATCTTTTAAATATTTAGCCCGGTCACCTACAACTTGAGAGGAAATTGAGAATTGTTCAAAACTAACTGGATCCATGAAATTAAAGCTATCCCCTTCTCTGTAAAGAAATTGAGCCTTTTTCTTTTCTACATTTGCCTCATCCACCCTTGCTCCTGTTATAAAGGATTTTTCTACAACAGAGCCTGTTTTTAGATTCCTAACCTTAAGTCTAATAGTCCCAGAACCTCTTCCGGTCTTATTGTGCTCATAAGTTACAACCTGGAGGATATTACCTCCCTCTTTAAAAAATGTCCCATTTCGGAGCTCTGTAACATTCAATGCCATATTAACCAAAAATTTTAACATAGTTTTTGCTTGGAAACAAAGAGCGTTTGACTTTAAGGGCGCGAGTCACAAGTCACAAAAGCAATTAGAAAGTTTTTCGTGCAGACCTCATTGAAAAACTTTCCCATAGTGAGACTAGAGTAATAACTTAATGACCGAGAATTACTAGTCGAACGGTGCTTTTTGACTGTGACGAGCGACCATTTATTGAAGAAAAGCCTTTATCTTTTCCCTGTCTCTTTTTAGCCACTCAGCATTAGAATAAATCTGTTCCAAGGCTTGGGCTATAGTCCTTTTAGCCTCCGGAACCGGATTTTTGGCCACAAACTTCTCTATATCTTTAGCATCAGTTACTTTTGTAAACTCCCCTGCAGGACCAAAAACTCTTGTAAAATAATGCCCTCCGGCATACCTTTCCTTTAATAGTTTCCAGATACTTTTTACAAACTCCCAAGCCAAATATCTGCCTTTTGGATTTCCCCAAACTGAGGCTATAATTTGCAGTGTAGACTGATACCTTACATCTTTAGAAATGGAAAACTCTAATGCTTTTTTAAGCAAATTTTTGTTAGTAAACAGCCCCAAAGCCCTTCCTATTCTATCCTTTTCCTGTTCATTAGTTTCCTTTTTATACATACTAATTAGTTTATTAAACTCCTCTACTCCTCCGTTTTCAGCAACCAGGTTGTAAACTACTCCCCGAAGGTCAGGATCAATTTTGCCTTTTTTAAATCTTTCCTGCGCTTCCCTTATTACCCCCAACTCCCCATACTTTCCTAACTGGTACAAAACCAAGCTTCTTAAAAGAGTATCAGTGTGCTTTTCATTTTTCTTTTTCTCCCAACCCATCCTCTTGGTTATTACACCATACACAGACCTTCCAAATCTCTGAAACTTAGGATAAAAGCTTTCATAAGCAATCAGATTATCCAAGCCAGATAGCTGACCGACCAGCTCACTCCAGACTGTGTAGTCCATCTCATCCACATAGTTTTGGGCTAGCTCCAGGGCCAGTGCGGTTGAAAAATTTCCAGCTCCGATTGAATCGGAGCCAGCCTGGGCCAGATCAAAACTATCCCTTATCAACCCTAATCTATCCGGAGCCCCTAACTTCCCTGACTTCACCTGAGCTTCCAAACCTTTAAGATACTGATGCGGATAATCCACCCTTACCAAACTCACCTCCCCCTTATTTAACTTTCTACTTCCACCTCGGAGGTGGAGTAGCTTTGAACCTCGGGATTTTTTGTCCATTATGTGCCCATCCAGTGGAATACTCCAAACAGTATTATCCTTTGTTTCTTTTTTAGAAATAGGGCTAATAAAAAATCTTTCTTGTGTTAACTTTACCCTAGACCCTAAACCCTGTACCCTTATCACAGGATGACCAGGTTTTGACGTCCAGTTAGCCATAATTTTCCCCACATTTTTGCCGGAAACCTCTGACAGGGCTTTCCATAAATCCTCTGTTTTAGCATTCCCATAGGCATGCTTTTTCAGATAATGCCTCAACCCATCCCTAAAATCTTTCTCACCAAGGTATTTCCAAAGCATTCTTAAAATTGATGCTCCTTTGGAATAGGAAATCCTGTCAAAAATTTCAGAAATTTCTGCCGGATGCCCCACCTCAACCTCAATAGGGTGAGTATTCTTAAGGGCATCTAAAGAAAAAGCATCGGCCATTTCAGTGGATACAAATTGTGTCCAAATATCATATTCAGGAAAAATATTGTCTATAGCCAGGTACTCAATAAAGGAAGCAAAGCCTTCATTTAGCCAAAGGTGTGTCCACCACTCCATTGTAACCAGATTCCCAAACCACTGGTGAGCAAGCTCATGGGCAATCACCATAGCTACCCATTGTTTATTCCCAGAAGATGTCTTTTCTTCATCCACCAAAAGTGTTGATTCCCTGTAAGTCACTGCTCCCCAATTTTCCATAGCTCCAGAAGCAAGATCAGGGATTGCAATTAAATCCAAAACTGGAAGTGGATATGGGATATCAAAATAATCTTCATAAAAATCCAGACACTTCACTGCAACATTAAGTGCAAATCTTCCTTGCTCCTTCTTCCCTGGAGTTGTGAACACCCTTACCACTTTTCCCTTTGCACTTTTCACTTCTATATTCTCAAATTCACCTACAATAAATGCTAAAAGATAAGTACTCATCGTAGGTGTGGGTTCAAATTCCACAATTTTGTAGCCTGATTCATGCTCTTTTATAGAAGATTCAATGGTATTTGATATAGCAATAGTGTGGCCCGGAACCATTAAAGTTACATCAAAAATAGCTTTTTGGGATGGTTCATCAAAACAGGGAAAAGCTCTTCTTGCATCAGTTGCTTCAAATTGGGTGACAGCTAAATGATGATCAGCTCCCTCAATGGAGTACTTAGACCTATAAAATCCCCGCATTTTATCATTTAAGATCCCTTTAAACTTAAGTTTTAACTCACCCTTTCCAGATTCCAGATTCTTAGGGAAAGTAAATGTGGCTGTTTCTTGCTTTTTGTTATATGAGATTTTACCTGCCCACACTTCTTTGGTTTTGTGTACCCATTCACAAGATAAAATTTCCAGATCCACGGAATGGAGAGTAATCTGCTCCTCAGGCTTATCCAAAACCATATAGATAGTCTCTTCCCCATCAAATGTAAAATTTTCCAAATCCGGCTTTAAAAAAATCTCATACCTTTCCGGCCTAACATGAACTGGAAGCCTAACAGATGATTTCATATGGCTAGTTATATCTAAATATCGATAGTTTGTCCAGCCCTGCTATAATCCCCTTTATGAGATTACCTGAATTTAAATTTACAGCTTTTTCTGGAACTAGTTTGGAGAACTTTAAAAGCTCGCTTTTGTCACTGAGGAAGGTGTATTTTATAGAAAACACAGGGGATTTCCTCTTCCTGAAGTTTACTACACACCCAAGATTTCTGATGCCATGTATTTTGCCAGAAGGTATGCATTTGATCCTCTTATAATGTGTGCTAGATTACCCTTGTACCAAAGATTTTTCCCTTTCTATACTTTACCTATCTTTCCAGTAGACAGTATTCTTATTCCAGATAGAGATTTACCTCCCTCAGAATTTCCGCTTCTTGACAGAGGGACTCACCATGCAGATTATTCACAATATTTTAAACCTGCAGATATCCACTTGATTTTAGAAAAATAATCTTGTCATTTGTCCCACGACCCGCTCCGACGAGCGGAGCGAGGCGAGCCGGGGGAAGTTCATCAAACCCCCACATTATCTGATTCCATAACCATTACCCAATCCGCTATTCCAACTTTTTTAATAAAATCCCTCAAAAGTTTGGTGCAATTTACTTTGGAAGCCCAGACACTTTGCTGCCACTGTTTAAATCCTAACTGTTTAAGCTTATATCTTAATAAATCTCTTGCAGCCCTTCTTTTTTCTGGCACATCCCAAATAACCAATCTCCACTTCCCATCCCATTTCTCGTCTCCTATCTGCATTTTTTTCCACAGAGCCCTGTCCCTACCTGAATCAGTTAATCTGAAACTTAACTCCTCATCATTTAAAAGCTCCACAAGACCCTGTTTCCTAAGAGCCTCCATAATCCTGGAAAGTTCAGATTTCCTAAGTCTTTCTCTACTTAGCATTGGATTATGAATAAAATCATCAAAAGCCAAATATCCATCAATAGATTTCTCCAAAATAAAAAGGATTGAATCTGTAACTAGTTTTTTCTTATTAGAAGGTCTCGCCATACTTTGTATTTTATACCACGGCCGTAGGATATAATACAACAGCTACTTTTTACTACACTCTGGAATTGGTATAATGCTTATCATAAGCCGAGGTGCTGGAACTGGTAGACAGGCGGGTCTCAAAAACCCGTGGTGGCAACACCGTGAGGGTCCGATTCCCTCCCTCGGCACTGATATTCGTTTACCTCAATTCACTTCGTTTCATCGAGGGGCACTTCATCAGTGCAGGCACTCCATGTTATACAATAAAAAGAATATCAGTCCTGTTGTAGTACAGTTTGGCGAAGGGTACCGAGCCAAACTAAACGGATAACAGGGCAAATAAATGTATTACATTTATATTCTCAAAAGCTCAAAGGATGGTAAATATTACACAGGTTTTAGTGGTGACTTAAGGAAAAGATTTAAGGAACATAATTCTGGAAATATACAGTCTACCAGAAATAGAAGACCACTGGAGCTAATTTACTATGAAGCATATAAAGAAAAATCCCAAGCATTAAGAAGAGAAAAGTTTCTCAAAACTACCAAAGGTAAATTACAATTAAAAAAACAGATCACCTAATAAATTTTAGCTTAAATCTAGGTTCAACTCCTCTACTCGGCACAAAATTCTAGGCTGCTGCAGGAGTTTCTTTGGATGGTTCTTTTTCTTGGGG
>ERZ1292623.383-Hain-H51-01um-R1-383-length-48107-cov-29_pt1 | contig 48107 bp, 69 predicted proteins | sample MGYA00564398_ERZ1292623 | MGnify/ENA primary metagenome ERZ1292623 (study PRJEB36523, sample SAMEA6512633) | groundwater metagenome | collected 2019-01-07 | study: AquaDiva: Metagenomics assemblies of 32 groundwater samples
GGTCGCTCGCGAGGCGCGAAAACGATCTAGTCTGAGGGGCCCCATAGCTCCCGAATTCCCATGCACGAACGCCGCAGTCTGCGTCTCCTGAACGTCTCCGAGCTGGCGGAGGTCTCTGGCTACTCACCGGCGACCGTCAGCGCGCGACTGAACGCGGCTGGAGTCGCGCCGGTCGAGGTCAAGGGCACCCGGAAACTGTTCGATGCGCCCCAGGCGCTGGGGAAGCTGCTCGGGGCCCGCGAGCACGATCCTGCGGCGGAGCGCGCCGCGCTCGACGCGACGAAGCGCGAGATGCTCGATCTGCAGATCGCGGAGAAGCGCGGCGAGCTCGTCCAGGCGCACGAGCTGGACCGGGCGCTGATCGAGCTCGCGTCCGCGACGTCGGCGCGAATCCAGGCGATCCCAGATGCGCTGGGGCTCGAACTGGCGACGGAGATGGACCCCTCGAAGTGCAAGGCCGTGCTGAAGGTGGCGCTCAATGACGCGCTCGAGGACCTGGCGCGCGCAGGTCGCAAAGCAACAGATCGGGCGGCGCGCGCGGAAGGGGCTGAATCAAGCGCTCGCCGCGATGGCGCCGCCGCCAAGCCTGAACGTGCACGAGTGGGCCACGGCGCGGCGCATGGTGGCGCGGGGGACGACGCCGGAGCCGGGGCGCTGGCGTAGCAAGCCGTACCAGAAGCCGGTGCTCGAGGCGATCGGCGCTCCTGGGGTTGAGCAGGTGCTGTACCTCGGGGCGAGCCAGGGTGCCGGGAAAACCGAAATCCTTTTGAACGCGATCGGGTACTTCGTCGACGTCGACCCGAGCCCGCAGATTTTCGTCACGTACTCGGTCGATATGGCGAAGCGCGTCTCGAAGCACCGGGTCGCGCCGATGCTGCGCGAGACTGAGGGACTCTCGGCGAAGGTCGCGGAGGCCCGCAGCCGGGACTCCGGGAACACGATCCTCGACAAGGAATACGAGGGGGGGCAGCTGACGCTCGTCGGCGCGAACAGCGCGGCGGGCCTGAGCATGTACCCGAAGCGGGTCGCGCTGTTCGACGAGGTCGACCGCTACCCACCGAGTGCCGGGACAGAGGGCGACCCGGTTGCGCTGGCGATCACGCGCACGTCGGCCTTCTGGAACGCGGTGGTGGTCTACGCGACTTCGCCGGGCACGCGGCAGACGAGCCGCGCCTGGCGGATCTGGGAGCAGAGCGACCGGCAGGAGTGGTGCCTCGTGTGCGGCGACTGCGGCCGCGCGCAGGTGCCGAAGTGGTCGCAGGTCCACTGGGACAAGGACGAGCAGGGCGACGCGATCGAGGCGAGCGCGCACTACGTCTGCGAGGTCTGCGGCTCGTGCTGGAACGACGCGCAGCGCTGGGCCGCGAGTCGGCGCGGGCGGTACGTCGCTGGCACGGAGTTCACTGGGATCCGCGCATGCCGGGTGAACGGCCTGGCGGTGATCGGTCGGACGCTCAAGAGCATCGTGCGGCAGTGGGTCCAGGCGCACGGCAACCCGGAAGAGCTGAAGGTCTTCGTCAACACCGTTCTGTGCGACTGGTGGGATGAGGACCATGCGGCCAAGATCATCGACGAGACCGGCTTGCTCCCTCGTCGCGAAGAGATTCCAGAGCGCAACGCGCGGCCGGTGATCCCGGTGGGCGTGGCGGTGCTGACGGCGGGCGTCGACGTCCAAGACAACCGTTTCGAGATTTCGGTCTACGGCTGGGGCGCGGGCGAGGAGTCCTGGCTCCTGCGGCATGAGGTGATCTGGGGCGACCCGACGACGCGCGAGGGCGAGGTCCTCGCGGCGGCATGGAGCGCGCTCGATCAGTGGCTCATCCACCCCTGGGGCTGCGAGCGCGGCGGGGCGGACTTCATCCGTGCGGGCTGCGTCGACACCGGCGGGCATCACACACAGGCGGCGTACGACTTCTGCTCCCCGCGCTATCGGCGGATGACGCCGGACGGCGGGCAGACGTTCCTGTTCGCAACGAAGGGATTCGCGGGACCGGGGGAGCTCTGGCCGCGCGCGCCGAGCAAGGCGACGCGCAAGGTGCCGCTCTGGCCGATCCACGTGGATGCAGGCAAGGGGCAGATCTATTCGAGGCTCGGGATCGCGGAGGCGGGCCCCGGCTTCGTGCACTTCCCGACGACGGTCGACCTCGAGTTCTTCAAGGGGCTGACGTCCGAGAAGCTGGTGCAGGGTCGCGACAAGAAGGGCTTCCCCACGCTGACGTGGAAGCTCAAGCGCGACGGGCTACGCAACGAGCCGCTCGACTGCGCGGTGCTCGCGTACGCGGCGCTGCAGGGGCTGCGCGCGAATGGGTACGACCTGGAGCTCGGCGTCGCGCAACTCGCGCAGCGCGTGCGCTGGGAGCCGCCGAGTCTCGATACGCCGACTGCGGTCGCATCGAGCGCGCCTCCGGTGCCTCGACGGGAGCCGCAGGGCGGCGGCGGCTGGCTCGGGGACACGCGGGATTGGCTCAGGAGATGACACGTGGCGTGGACCCAGGCCGAGATCGACGCGCTGAAGGCGGCGATCGGGGCAGGTGTCAAGCGCGTCGCGTATTCGGATCACACGGTCGAATATCACACGTTGCAGGAAATGATGGCAGCCCTCGCCATCATGGAGACGGTGGTCGATAGCGGCGCGAACGTCGCAGGCGCGGCGACGACGGGGCGTTCAACGGTCGCGAGTTTCCGCCGTGACTGAGGCCGGGAACTGGCTCGACCGCGCAGTGGCATGGGTCTCGCCGTCGCGCGGCGCGGCGCGGCTGCAGGCGCGGGTCGCGATCGGCGCGATGCTGGCGTACGACGGCGCGCGCAAGAGTCGGCGCGAGGACGGCTGGCTCACGAGCGGCACCTCGGCCGATGCGGAGATCAGCGCGGCGCACACGATGCTGCGGGAGCGCGCGCGCGACCTGGTGCGGAACAACCCGCACGCGGCGAAGGGCGTCGCGGTGCTGGTCGCCAACAAGATCGGCAGCGGGATCCTCGCGCAGGCGAACGGCGCGAACAAGCGCGCGAACAAGCGGCTCGACGCCCGCTGGGATCGCTTCACCGAGAACTGCGACCTGTACGGGCGGCTCGATCTGTTCGGGATCCAGAGCCTGGCCGAGCGCACGCGCTGCGAGTCGGGCGAGGCGCTGATCCGGTTCGTGGACACGAAGCGAACCGGGCCGGGCGAGGTCGGGTTCCGGCTGCAGGTGCTCGAACCGGACTTCATCGACAGCAGCAAAAACACGACGAGCGGCGAGCCTGTGATCCGCAACGGGATCGAGTACGACCGGTTCGGCGTTCCGACGGCGTACTGGCTCTTCGACGTGCACCCCGGGGAGAACGGGATCGTCACGTTCCGGCGCGGTTCGACAAGCTCGCGGGTGCCGAAGGCGGAGATCCTGCACTACTTCAAGCCGCTGCGGGCGGGGCAGTCGCGCGGCGTCACGGACTTCGCGTCCGTCATGGTGCGGCTGCGCGCGCTCGACGACTACGACGACGCGGAGCTGATGCGAAAGAAGATCGCCGCGTGCCTCGCCGCGTTCGTCACCAGCTCGGTCAACCTCCCGGGCGTGGCGATCGCGCCGACGACGGTCGACGCGGAGGGGCGAAGGGTCGAGCAGTTCGCACCGGGCATGGTCGGCTACCTGAAGCCGGGCGAGATGATCGAGTTCACGGACCCGAAGCCGTCGGGCGATTACAAGGACTTCAACGCGGTGCAGCTCCACGCGATCGCGGCAGGCCTGAACATGCCCTATGAGCTGCTGACGGGGGACCTCAGCGAGGTGACCTACACCAGTCACCGCGGCGGGCTCGTGCAGTTCCGCGGGATGGTCGAGGCCGATCAGTGGCAGATCGTGATCCCACAGCTCTGCCGGCCGATCTGGAGGCGCTTCGTCGCCGAGGCGAACGGCGTCGCCGTGGGCGAGGAGATCGACCTGGAGACGCCGGCGGTGTTCACGCCGCCGCGCTTCGGGCTGCTCGATCCGGCGAAGGAAGTGCCGGCGATGATCGCGGCGATCCAGGGCGGCATCAAGACCTGGCCGGACACGATCCGACGCGAAGGGTACGACCCGGACGAGACGCTGGACGAGATCGAGGCCTGGCAGAGGCAGCTGACCGAGCGCGGGATCGTGATCACGAGCGACGCGCGCACACAGTCGACGCCGACGGCGCCCGCTCCAGTGGATCCGGAGCCTGAGCCAGCGGTCAGGAGGGCAGCGTGAAACAGAAGACCCGCGAGCTGATGCTCCCGAAGCTGCGCGCGCAGGCGGCGGTGCTGCCGAAGACGCTCGACGCGGAGGCGCGTACCGTCGAGGTTCTGTTCTACTCGGGGGCCTCGTTCCAGCGCTTTCCCTGGTTCGACGACCCATACGAGCTCTCGTTCTCACTCGACAAGAGCGCCGTGCGCCTCGGCCGCTTCAACAACGGCGCGCCGCTGGTCGACAACCATCAGACCTTCGGTTCGGTGGCCGAGTCCGTCCTGGGTGTGGTCGAGAAGGCCTGGCTCGCGGACGACGGCGGCCACGCGCTTGTGCGGTTCTCGGCGCGCGAGGGCGTCGACGCGATCTTCAAGGACGTGCAGGACCGGATCCTGCGCAACTTCTCGATGGGCGCCGTGATCCACCAGATGCGCGACATCACCGAGAAGGGCGACGCGCAGAAGCGCCTGCTCGCCATCGACTGGGAGCCGCATGAGCTCTCGCTGGTTGCGGTCCCCGCGGATGCGGACGCGCAGGCGCTCGCGGTCGCGGAAAAGTTTCCGTGTCAGATCAACTTCAGCGCAGCGGCAGGAGCCAACGCGCCTAAGGAGGACGCAATGCGTATCAAGGTTCGGCTGCTCGCAGACGTCGAGGAACTCGGCAAGGTCGGAGAGATTGTCGAGATCGATCCGGCAGACTTCGACGAGACGCTTCACAGCAAGGCGCTCAAGGCGCCGACTGGCGGCGAGGATACGAACGTGATCCAGCTCGCGGTCGCGCAGCAGATCAAGCGCGACAAGGAGCGGGCCGAGTCGATCAACCGCGCGGCCAGTCACTTCGGGCTCGATGCGGCCTGGGCGCAGCGGCACATCTCGCTCGGTACGATGATCGAGGACGTGCTAACGGACGCCTCGGCCGAGCGCGCGAAGAAGGCGCCGGTGATCCTAGGCCAGGTGAGCGGCGGCACCGACTACGAGTCGAGGGAGTGGCGGAGCGATCAGATGGCGCTCGCGGTTGCGAGCCGCGCGCGCCGCGTCGAGGTGCCGGAGTCGGCGCACCAGTACGCGAAGGCCAGCTTCTCGGAGCTCGCGCTCGAGGTCCTAGGCTGGTACGGCCGTGGCCGCGGCAAGCACGCGCGGCTCGACGCTCCGGAGATCGTCGGCCTCGCGCTGCACAGTACCAGCGACTTCCCGCTGCTGCTGCTCAACGCCCTGAACAAGACGCTGCAGCCGGCCTACGAGCAGGCCAATCCGAGCTATCGCCGGATCGCGTCGCCGCGTCAGTTCAGCGACTTCCGGCCGCACCACTTCGCGAAGGCCGGAGACTTCCCGGTGCCCCTGCAGGTGCAGGAGAACGGGGAGTTCACCTACGGAACGATGGGCGAGGCGAAGGAAATCGTCACCGCCATCACGTACGGCCGCATCCTGGGGCTCTCGCGGCAGATGCTGATCAATGACGACCTGTCGGCGTTCGCGGATCTCGCGACGAAGGCGGGGCGCCGCGTCGCGGACTTCGAGAACGCGACGTTCTACACGATCTGCATTCTGGCCGCGGCGGGCCTCGGTCCGACGCTGGTCGAGGGTGCGGTCGCGGTCTTCAACGCCGCGCACAACAACCTGACGGGCGCGGGTGCGCTCAGCAACACGCTGCTTGGCTCGGCCTGGGCGCTGATGCAGGCGCAGACGTCCATCGACGGGCTCAAGCTGAACATTGGGCCCTCGTTCGTGCTGACGTCGCCCGCGAGCCACGTGCTCGCACGGACTCTGCTGACGGAGATCCAGGCGACGCAGGCGAGCAACATCAACCCGTTCGCCGGGATGATGACGGCGATCTCGGACGCGAACATGACGGGCACGCGGTTCTACGTGCTCGCCGATCCGGGCGCGCTGCCGAACTACGTCTACGGATTCGTCGGCGGGACCGGGCCGCGCACCGAGGTCCGCAACGGTTTTAACGTGGATGGGGTCGAATTCAAGGTCGCTCTTGACTTCGCGTGTGGTGCAATTGACTTCAGAGGGGCGGTCTCGGGCGCAGGTGCCTAGGGATACACCACTGAGTGTATCGTTACCGAAATGCGAATCGGTCGGACGCACGAACGCCCGACCGATTCTGACCACCTCCCACTGTCATGGAGTGATCGATGGCTTGCGAACAGCATGGCGTATCAACGGGTCGCTGCAAGATCTGCCGCAATGCATATCTGAAGCCGTTGATACGGCGGTGGTACGAGCGCAACCGTGACGCGGTTCTAGCTAAGGCGGCCGAACGGCGTCGGACGGATCCGGCATTCCGAGAAGCAGCCAAACAACGCTCGCACGACTGGTACATTCTCAATAAGGACAAGATGAAGGCGCGCCGTCGTGAGCGAGGAGAGCCGAGATCAGAGGCCGCGACGGAACGTCGCAGGCAGAGCGCAAAGCTTCGGCAGCGACACATGGGGCTCGCTGCCGTTGCCCGCATGGGCGGTAAGTGCGAGGCATGCGGCAACAGTGACGAGCGCGTGCTCCAGTTCGATCACCGCAAGCCGGTTGGTCGTAGTTCACGGAAGATGCTCGGAGTGCGTGTCAGCACCGCTTCGCATCGTGAGGTGCTGAAAAGCGACCGTCCGTCTTCGGTCTTCGCGCTGCTCTGTGCCAACTGCCACATCATCAAGACGCGCGAGAATCGCGAGTATGTCGGGCGGCGGGGCCTGACTCCGCCCGCCGACGAGAACGCAGCCAAGACGCTGCACTGACACACCGCGGCTAGTTCAGCCGCCTTGTTCAACCGGCGAACGCGCCGGACTGGGAGAGCTGTATGAAGACTTTCGAGCAGGAAGGGAATACCGTCACCGTCGTCGCTGGCCGAACGGCTCTCGCCGGCGCCGGCATGAAGGTCGGCCAAATCTTCGGCGTGCTGGTGAACGACGCTGTCAACGCCACGAACTGCCAGCTCGTCATCGAGGGCGTGGTGCGGATCGCGAAGACGTCGGCGCTCGCGCTGACGCAGGGCGACGCGCTCTACTGGGACAACACGAATTTCGTGGTCAACGCCACGTCCGCGGCGCAACAGGAGGTCGGTCTCGCCCTCGAGACGGTTGCGAATCCCTCGCCGACGGTGCTCGTGAAGCTGACCCCGACGATCCGGACCTCGGTCGCGGCCTAAGGAGAGCCCCGAATGGACAACTTCGTTCAGGAAGGCAAGATCGTCGCCGTCACGGCGAACCGCACGGCTCTCGCCGGCGCCGGCATGAAGGTCGGCCAAATCTTCGGCGTGCTGGTGAACGATGCCGTGGACACGACTCTCTGTCAGCTCCGCGTCGAGGGTGCGGTCCAGATCGCGAAGACGTCGGCGCTCGCGATCACGCAGGGTGACACCCTCTACTGGGACCCCACGAATTTCGTCGTCAACAAGACGGCCACGGCCCAGAAGGAAGTCGGCGTTGCCCTCGAGTCGGTCGCCGACCCGTCGCCGGCGGTGAAGATGAAGCTCGCGTTGAACGTGCACACGTCGGTCGCGGCCATCGCCTCGCTGACCGACAACTCGGGCGGTACCGCGTCGGATACGCTGGCCGACGTGCCGGCCACGTACACGGAGGCCACCCTCGCCAATCAGGTCGCCAGCCTCGCCGCCAAGATCAACACGATCCTGACCGCGCTCCGCACGCATGGGCTGATCGCGCCGTGAAAGTTGCGCAAGGCGCGGCCATCGACACCGCGGATGGCGTGTGAGCTGGCTCGACAAGCAGGCGCTCGCCCAAAACGTGCTCTTTGGGGGCGCTGCGTTTGGCGAGGACGTCGTCTACACGCCGCTCGGCGGCGTGGCGAAGACCGTCCGTGCAGTCTTCTTCGAGCGCCCGGTCGAGGTTGAAGGCCTCGACCTGCAGGGTTCGCGGATCCTGAGCTCCGAGATCGCCCTCGGTCTGCGCCAGCAGGACCTGACGGCGGGGAAGGTCGAGCACGGAGCGGGCGTCGTTCTGGTGAAGACCGGCGTCGCCTACACCGTGCGCGAGGTCGGTCGCCCGAACGAGACCGGCGAAGTGCGCTGCTCGCTCGGGAGGGTTGGTGGTGCCTGACGCGCTCGCGGACCTGACGGGCGGACTGTTCAGCGCGGAGTCGCTGCAGATCGCCACGGGTGGCGGGCTCTCCGGGGTCGCGCCTCACCAGCGCACGCTGATCCGGGACTACGTCGTCGCGAAGATGCGCGGCCTCGTGCTCGACGGGGACCGCGTCGAGGGCTCGCGGCAGCTCCCGATCACCGACACCGAGCTCCCGAAGGTCCTGGTCTACACGATGAGCGAGGCGGCCGAGGAGTGGAACCGGTCGCCCTTGCGCGTGCAGCGCACGCTCGAGCTCGTGATCGACGTCTGCGTCTCGCAGCACCTATTCCTTGACGACCAGGCCGACATGGTCGGAAACGCGATCGAGCAGCTCCTGATGCAGGACCCGAGCCTGGGCGGGCTCGCGGTCGAGACGATCATCGCGCGCACCGACAAGGCCAAGGTCGAGACCACGTCGGTCGACCTCGCGCTGCTGCGACTCACGTTCAGCGTGATCTATCAGACCGAGCACGTCGAGCTCGTGCCCGACAACCTCGAGCAGATCGCCGCGCGCATGGACATCTCGCCGCCCGACCAGCAGATCGACTCTGAGGACCTGGTCGAGCTTCCCGTGAAGGAGGGGCCATGAAGAACACCACCCTGTTGATCGCGATTCTGTGGGCGATGATCGCCCTCGCCGCGCTCCCCGTCTGGGCGGGCGACCTGTACGTCGGCGCCGGCGCCTCGGTCGCGACCGAGAGCTTCGACGGAAAGCCACACGGCACGGACATCGACCATACGAACGGCTGGGACTTCCTGCTCGGGTACCGCGCGACAGAGCACTTCGGGATCGAGGGGCAGTTCCAGACGCTGCAGGCCTTCGACGTGGACGGCTCGGTTGACGGGTCGGTCGAGAACTGGAGCGGGTCGCTGTCGGCGAAGGTCTACCCGTTCGAGGGCGGCATTCAGCCGTTCCTGTCCGTCGGCTTCGGGCTGATCGACCTCCGCAGCTCGCAGCGCCTGGGACAGTTCGCCGAGGACACGAAGGACTGGGCGACGGCGATCGGCGGTGGCATCGACTTCGCGCTCGGCGATCGCCTGACGCTGGAGCTCGCAGGTCGCTACTGGCTACCTCAAGATGAGTTGAGGTCATTCGAGTACTGGGTCGCGGGCGCGAATCTGCAGTGGCGGTTTTGAACGAGGTTCCGATGACCAAGACGCTCTTCGTGCCGTTCGCCGAGGTTCGCTTCCGCGATCCGCGCACGCACCGCATGGTTCCGGATGACGGCGTGATCGTCGCGATCGGCGCCGAGCCCGTGGACCCGTTCTGGACGCGCCGCGTTCTGGACGGGGACGGCAAGCTCGTCACGCGCTCGTCCGACGTACCCGTCCCGCTGGTCGACGACGACGAATAACTGAGCGCGCCGCGCGGCGCGCCTGCATCCGCAAGGGCCGACTCCCGACTTCGGGGGCCGGCCCTTCGTGTTTCCGGAGGGACCGATGCCACCAATCGCTTTCGAATCGATCCCGGCCAATCTCCGCATCCCGGGTCACTTCGTCGAGTTCGACAACTCGATGGCGGTTAAGGGCCTGCCCGGCATGCCCTTCCGAGGGCTGCTGATCGGGCAGCGCCTCTCTACCGGGACCATCGCGGCGCACATCCTGAAGCAGATCACGGACCCGTCGCAGGCGCGCACCTACTTCGGGAACGGCTCGGCCCTGCATCACATGGCCGAGGTCTTCCGCCGAAACAACCAGTTCACTGAGCTCTGGGCGATCGCGGTCGACGACAACGGCGCCGGCGTCCAGGCGACGGGCACCGTGACCGTGACTGGTCCCGCGACCGCGTCGGGCACGATCTATCTGTACGTCGCGGGCCGCAGGATCACCATCGGCGTGACCAACGGCGACGCGCAGAACACGATCGCCGCCGCAATCGAGGCCGCGCTCGACGCCGACGCGACGCTTCCGGTGATCGCGAGCCTCGCGACGAACGTGGTCACGCTGACCGCCCGGCACAAGGGCGAGATCGGCAACGAGATCGACCTGCGCGTGAACTACCACGAGGGCGAGAACACGCCCGCCGGCGTCGGGCTCACAGTCGTCGCGATGGCTTCGGGCGTAACGAACCCGTCGCTGACGAACATGATCGCGGCACTCGGCGACGAGTGGTTCCAGGTGATCGTGAACCCGTTCACGGACGCGACGAGCCTGGCGGCGCTCGAGGCCGAGATGCTCTCGCGCTGGGGCGCGATGCGGCCCTACAACGGGCACCTGTTCGCCGGCAAGCGCGGCACCTTCTCGGCGCTCTCGAGCTTCGGGTCCGGCCGGAACAGCCAGTTCTCGACCTACATGGGCGCGAACGAGTCGCCGACGCCCGGCTACGAGTGGGCGGCCGCGCTGGGCGGCGTGGCCGCGCATCACCTGTTCCTCGATCCGGCGCGGCCGATCCAGACGCTGCCCCTGACCGGCGTCCTCACGCCGGCGACGTCGAAGCTCTTCACGCAGTCCGAGCGAAACCTGCTGCTCTTCGACGGGATCAGCACGTTCCTGCGGGACATCGACGGGACCGTGCGCATCGAGCGCGCGATCACGAGCTACCAGCTCAACGCCGCCGGCGCGGTCGACCCGAGCTACCTCGACGTCGAGACGATGTTCACTGCGGCGCGGCTGCGGTTCGATCTGCGCACGCGCCTGGCGCTGCGCTACCCGCGGCACAAGCTCGCGGACGACGGCACGCGCTTCGGCGCCGGCCAAGTCGTGGCGACGCCGAAGTCGGTCAAGGCGGAGCTCGTCGCGCTCTACAACGAGTGGGAATCCCTCGGCCTGGTCGAGGACGCCAAGGCCTTCGCGGCCGCGCTGATCGTCGAGCGTGCGCCGAACGACGTCAATCGGCTCGACATCCTGCTGCCGCCGAACTTCGTGAACCAGCTCCGCATTACCGCCACGAAGATCCAGTTCATCGTCTAGGAGGATCGCGATGCCGAACGTACAGATCCGGGTCGGGCTCCGATACCTCCGGATCAATGACACGATCTACTCGACCGCCGGAGATACCACCATGAATCTCGGCGTCCAGGGCTGGAACCGTCTCCAGTCGATGGACGCGACGCCGCCGGCGTACGCGCCCAATCGGGAGACGTCTCCCTTCGTCGAGACGGTGCTGCGCGACGTCGAGAGCCTCGACATCGCGGCATTGCTCGCGCTCGAGGACGCCACGCTGCAGGCCGAGCTCGAGAACGGGAAGACGCTCGTCTTCAACCAGGCGCGGCAGACCGGCAGCGGGGACTACAACCCGAACGAGGGCACGCTCTCCGTGCGCTTCGAGTGCGGCCAGGCGCAGGAGATCCAGTAGTGCCGGTCGAGCTTGCCGCGCTGGACGCGGCGCCGGAGATCGAAGAGCAGAAGCAAGCCCCGTATGTCGAGATGGGCGACGACTCCGCGCTGATCGTCCTGGCGAAGCCGACGGCCGGCGGCGAGACCCGCATTACCATGAAGCGACCGACGGCCGGGCAGTACATCGACGCGCGCGCCGCATCGAAGGGCGAGGACGAGATCACCTACGCTCGGCTGATCTCGGTCACGACCGGCCTTGGGTATCTCGAAGTGCGGCAGCTCGCCCTCGGCGACTACGCGAAGCTGCGGGAGGCGCTTGAGCTGCTCGCGGGTTTTTAGGCGAGCCGACCGCGTTCGACCGCGTGATCGGCGCCATCGCCGCGATCTTCTCGTTCAGCCGAGCCGAGATCCGGGCCATGCACTGCGACGAGCTCATCTACTGGAGCCGCCGCGTCGAGGAAATGAATGGCGCTCCGACCGCTGAAGCTGCTACTGAAGCTGGACGACCGGCTGAGCCGCGGGCTGACGAAAGTCGGGCGGAACCTGCAGAAGCTGAACCGGCCCGCGGATAGCTTGGCGCGCAAGCTCGGGTCGATCGGCGGTGCGCTCTTCCGTATCGGGAGGCGCGCCGCTCTGTTCGGCGTGGGCCTGGCTGCGAGCCTCGGCTTCGCGGTCGTGAAGACGATCAGCCTCGCCGACAATCTCGCGAAGGTGGCGAAGCGGCTCGGGCTCACGAACGCGCAACTACAGGAGCTGCAGCTCACGTTCAAGGCCGACAACGTCGAGGCCTCGCAGCTAGAGCTCGGGCTGAAGTTCCTTTCGAACAAGCTCGGCAAGGTGAAAGGCTCGACGAAGGACCTGCTGCCGACGCTATTCCAGCTCTCCGACCGGCTGCACAACACGGCAGACGCGGAGGAGCGGAGCGCAATCGCGACGGCCTATCTCGGCAAGGTTGGCTCGAAGCTGATCCCGACGCTCGCCGGCGGATCCGAGGCCTTGCGGCGGCAGATGCACGAATGGCAAGAGCTCGGCGCCGTCCTGAGCGACGACGTGATCGGCGCGGCGGAGCGCGCGGACGACGCACTCGACCGGCTGAAGGCTGTCGGCTCGGCGCTCTCCATGCGGCTGTTCGCGTCGCTGATCCCCAGCGTGGATCGGCTGGCGACGAAGCTCACGAACTGGATTGCGGCGAACCGCGAGCTCATCAACCAGAGGATCGGAGCCCTCGGCGAGAGTCTCGCCAACGCATTCGAGCGCCTCGCCAACAATCTGCCGACGGTCGCGGCGCACATGGCGAGCACCGCCCGTTCGCTCGTAACGATTGCGGGCGCGATCAATTCGATCGGGCGCGTGGCTCACGCGATCGCGAATCCCTTCGACACGAGTGTCGGCGCGCTGCAGGGCCTGTCTGCGCAGGTTGGCGCGGGCACGAGGGTCCGGCAGCGGGGGATCGCGCCCTTTGCGCCGAGCGGGAATCTGGCGAACGTCCAGCCCTTCAGGCTCGGCAGCGTGCCGCAGCAGGTCGAGCTGAACATCCGGCTCTTCAGCGACCCGAGCGGCAAGTCGCAAACGATCAGCGTCACTCCTGGCCAGGGCCCGGTCGGCGTATCGCTCAATCTCGACCGCGGCGTGCTGATGGTCACGCCCTGATCTATGCCGTTTCCTGACGATCGCCGACCGGCCTCGTTCCGTGGCGTGCCGTTCGGCGTCTCCGAAGTCGAGACGCCCGGGCTCGCGCGCCGGACGCAGGTGCACGAGTACCCCGAGCGCGACGACGCCTACGTCGAGGATCTCGGCCGACAGACCACGCGCTTCGACCTGGTCGCCTGGGTTGCCGGGCCCGACTACCAGGTGCAACGCGACGCGCTCATCGCGGCGTGCGCCGAGCCTGGCCCCGGCCAGCTCGTGCACCCGACATACGGCGAGCGCACGGTCTCGTGCGTCGACTGCAGCGCGCGCGAGACGTGGTCGCGCGGCGAGGCCTCGTTCTCGCTCTCGTTCGTCCTGGCGGGCAGCAACCGGTTCCCGAGCGCGACGCCTTTTTCGAAGGGGCTGATCGAGGACCGCGCGGGCGCGGCGTCCACCACGGTCGGGGACACGTTCGGCCGACTCTGGGGCGTCACGGACGTGGTGCAGTGGGTCTACGAGGACGGCAGCGAGATCGTGGTCGCGGCCCATGCGGCGATGTCTGCGGCCGTGCGGTCCGTGCCCAAGGGCGAGGACCCGGACCTCGGCGCGGTGACACGCGATCTCGCGATCCTCGCCGAGGCCTCGGCGACGCTGCTCGGAGATCCCGGAGGCCTCGCCAGCCAGATCGCCAGCGTGATCCGGACGGTCGCCACGGTCTCGGCGGGGCCGCTCGGCACGATCCGAATCCTGGAGGACCTCGCGCGCTTCGGCGACGACTTGGACCCGGGATCGAATTCGACGGCCTCGCGCGCGCGCGCGCAGGCGAATCAGCGCGCGATGATGGCGCTGGTGCGGCGCAACGCCGCGATCGAGGCCGCGCGCGCGGTGCCCGACGCGGAGCTGGCGAGCTACGGGGACGCGGTCGAGCTACGGGATCGGCTTGAGGCGCTACTGGACACCGAGATCACCTCGGCCGCGGACCAGCTCCAGGACGAGGACGCCGAGGCGCTGCGCACGCTGCGCGCCGAGGTCGTTCGGGACCTGACGCTGCGCGGCGGCCCGCTCGCGCGGGTGCAGACGTTCGTCCCGATCGACACCGTCCCGGCCGTCGTGATCGCGCAACGCCTCTACGGCGACGCGCTGCGCGCGGACGAGATCATCGCGCGGAACACCGTGATCGAGCACCCCGGGTTCGTGGTCGGCGGCACCGAGCTCGAGGTCCTGAGTGCCTGACCCACTGACCCTCGAGATCGCGGGCACGGCCTACGGCGGCTGGACCGCGGTCTCGGTGGTGCGCTCGATCGAGTCGATCTCGGGCGGATTCTCGCTGCGGGTCTCCGAGCGCTGGCCCGGCCAGCCCGAGACGCGGACGATTCGCCCTGGCGAGCGCTGCTCGATCCGGATCGGTGCCGAGGCGGTGATCAGTGGCTACGTGGACGAGGTCGAGATCACGCGCGCGGGAACCGACCATCAGGTGTCCTGCCGCGGCCGCGACGCTGCGGGGGACCTGGTCGACTGCTCGCCGGATCTCTCGCCCGGAGAGTGGCACGGGCGCACGGTGCTGGAGATCGCGAGCGACCTGGCGGCGCCCTTCGGAATCGCGGTGCGCGCCGAGGTCCCGGTCGGCGCGGCGTTCACGAAGGTGAGCCTCGACCCAGGGGCGAGCGTCTACGACGCGATCGAGGAGCTCTGCAAGTACCGGGCGCTGCTGCCCGTGAGCGACGGCCAGGGCGCGATTGTGCTGACGCGCGCGGGCGCGGCGCGCGCCGTGGCTGGCCTGGTCGAGGGGGAGAACCTGCTCGAAGAGAGCCTGACGCTGTCCTGGGTCGATCGCTTCTCGCGGTACACGGTGAAGGGCCAGGCGCAGGGCAGCGACCTGCTGTTCGGCGAGGCCGCGTCCGGAGCGGTCGGCCGCGCGAGCGACACGGAGGTCGAGCGCCACCGGCCGAAGGTGGTCATCGCCTCGAAGGGGATCACGGCGGAGCAGGCGCAGCAGCGCGCGCAGTGGGAGGCCACGGTGCGCGCGGGTCGCTCGGCGGTGGCGCACGTCACCGTGGTCGGCTGGCGGCAGGGCCCGGACGAGACCGGGCCGCTCTGGCCGGTGAACGCGATCGTCCAGGTGCGCAGCGCGACCCTGGGGCTCGCGCGCGAAATGCTGATCAGCGAGCTCGAGTACGTGCTCGATGAAAGCGGGCGGAAGACGCGGCTGCATCTGGTGCGCCCCGACGCCTTCGCGCTGCTCGCCGAGCCAGAGGAAGAGCAGGGCGGCCTCGGATTCGACCCCCTCGGGATCTTCGGCCCGAAGGCGGGTGTGACGGTTGGCCGATGACGATCGCCCGGCGGGCACTCGAGCGCGTCGCGCGGCGCGTCAGCCTCATGGTCGCGCGCGGCGTCCTGAAGCTCGTGAAGGACTCCACAGGTCTGCAGATCGTCCAGATTGGCGCGCTCGAGGGCGAGGTGCGCAGCGAGCTCGAGCGCTTCCAGAACTACGGATTCACCTCCCACCCGGAGCCCGGTGCCGAGGCCGCGCTCGTCTTCCCCGGTGGCTCGCGCGACGTGGGCTATGCGCTCGCGGTCGATGACCGGCGCTATCGGAAGAAGAGCCTGGCCGAGGGAGAGGTCGCGGTCTACCACCGCGATGGCGTCACGTTCGCACTCTTCAAGTCGGGCGAGATCCAGATCAAGGCGGGCACGAAGATCAGCTTCGAGGCGCCGACCGTCGAGATCGTCGCCTCGGTCGCGGCCTCGATCACCGCGCCCGCGATCACGCTCACTGGCACGACATCGGTCGTCGTCACGACGCCGCTCTTCAACCCGCAGGCGAAGGGCGACTACAAGGCCCACTTGCACAGCGGCGTGCAAGCGGGCGCAGCGAACACCGGAGGGGTCGTCTGATGGCGGATCGACCCGTCGACGCAACGCTGCTCCCGCGCGAGGGGGCGCTCGAGCTCGACCTGCTCCTGGTGCTGGGCGACCTCGAGCACGAGACGACGCTGCGGACTGCGGTTCTCCTCTCGATCTTCTGCGACGCGCGCGCCACGCCCGACGAGCTCCGCCGCCACGGCGGGGACGACGCGCGCGGCTACTGGGGCGACGTCCTGGCGCTCGTCGAGGACGACGAGTGGGGCTCGAAGCTCTGGCTGCTCCTGCGCGAGTCGCAGACCGCGGAGACGCTCAACCGGGCGAAGCGATACCTCGAAGACGCGCTTGCCTGGATTATCGAGGACGGGATCGCGCGCACGGTCAGCGTGATCACCGCGTGGTACGGTCAGGGCCGCATGAAGATCACGATCCAGAGCACGAAGCCCGACGGCGTTCCCAGTCGCTTCGACTTCGTCTGGCAGCAGGCCGCCTAGATGCCGCTCACCCGGCCGACGTTGACGCAGATCCGCGACCAGATCCACGCGGACATTGATGCGGGCCTGCCCGGCGCCGACAGCCGCCTGCGCCGCTCGGTGCTCGAGGTGATTGCGCGCATGCTCGCGTGGTCGGTGCACGCGCTCTACGGATACATCGACTTCATCAGCCGACAGCTCTTCCCGGACCTGGCCGAGCGCGCGTTCCTGGAGCGCTGGGCTTCGCTCTGGGCGCTCACGCGGCAGGCCGCGACCTTCGCGACCGGCTCGGTCACCTTCACCGGTACAAATGGCTCGACGATCCCGAGCGGCACGGTTCTGCGCCGCGCGGATGGCACGGAGTACGCGACCACCGCCGGCGGGACGATCGCCGCGGGGACCGCGACGGTCGCGGTCTCTTCGAGCGTCGCCGGCGCGGCAGGGAACGCGGCGACTGCGGTCTCGCTCACGGTGGTCTCGCCGCCCGCCGGGATCACGGCCACGGCCACGGTCGCGGCGCCGGGACTTGCCGGCGGGACGGACCAGGCGACCGACGCCTTGCTGCGCGCGCGGATCCTGTCGCGCATGCAGACGCCGCCGCACGGGGGCAGCGCGGCCGACTACACCCGCTGGGCGAAGGAGGTCGCGGGCGTTACGCGCGCGTGGGTGAGCTTGCCGTCCCTCACCACGACGCAGGCCTTCGTGGCCGCGGCCGTCAACGATCCGGCCGCGGACGTGCTTGGAACCGAGTTCAGCGCCGAAGGGAAGGCCTTCGTCGAGTTCCTGTTCCAAGTAGGAGCGCGCACGAGCGGCACACTGAACGTCAAGTTCAACAAGGCGGATACCGGCTCGGCGAACGACGCCGACGCCGCCGGCGACATTGTCGAGGGGACGGCGCCCGCCTTCGCCGCGAGCAATCAGATCCAGCGCACCGTGCTGAAGGTCGACCCGGCGAAGCCACTGCTCACCGTGATAGTGGACGACGTCGGCGACCCGATCTTCGCGAGCTTCGGCGCGATCGCGCAGCACGGCCTGGCCGAGGTCCTGCTGCTCTTCGTGCGGGACGGCGACGGCACCGGGTCTGCCATCCTTCCGGACGCGGGCGAGGTAGCCGCGGTCCAGGCTTACATCGACGACGCGACCCGTCGGCCCGTGACCGCGAAGTTCCGCGCGATCGCGCCCAGCGCGCTCACGGTGAACTTCCAGATCCTGCCCGTGCCGAACACGACGACCGTCCAGGCCGCGATCGAGCAGGAGCTCCGCGACCTGCTGCTGCGCGAAGGGGCGCCGGGCGTCACGATTCCTCTCTCGCACGTGCGCGCGGCGATCTCGCAGGCGCTGGGCGAGACCGACTACACGTTGACCTCGCCGTCCGCCGCGATCGTTCCGACAGCCACGCAGATTCCGGTGCCCGGCACCTTCACCTGGTCATGAGCCATGGTGACCGCCGAGCTCTACGAGCGGCAGCTCGCCGCGCTGGTCCCGCCTGGCGAAGCGTTCCCGACCTCGCCGGAGTCGCTCTGGCGCAAGCTCCTGCGCGCGATCGGCCAGGGCCTCGCGCGCGTGCACCTGCGCACGCTGACGCTGATCGAGGAAGGCGACACCCGGACGACGACCGAGCTGCTGACCGACTGGGAGCGCGTGCTCGACATCCCAGGTCCATGCACCAGCCTCGCCAGCACGATTCAGCGCCGGCGCGAGGTCGCGACGCAGAAGCTGACCTCGGTCGGTGGAGCATCCCCGAATTACTGGCTGGGCAAGGCGCTCGAGATCGGCGGCTACGTCGTGACGATCACGGAGCCGAAGCCCCACGTCTGGCAGGTGAACGCTCCGGTGGCCCTAGCGACGTTTGCGCGCACGAGTGAGGCGGTGATCGGCGATCCGCTCGTGGCCTACGGCGCGCCCGAACTCGGCTGCTTCTTTGAGCACTTCAAGCCGGCACACACGGACGTCGTGCTGAGCTTCACGTTGTAGGGACGCGATGCATCGAATAGACCACTCAACCGCAACGGGATCGCTTCCGGCCGCGGATGCCCCAGGCACACCCGGGTACTTTACGAAGGGTGCAGCGGGCGTCACGCCTGCGACCGTGCTCGATCAGGACTGGCACAACGCAATCCAGGAAGAGCCCATCAACGTGATCCTCGATGCTGGGATCGCGCTGGTCAAAGGGACGCATACCCAGCTCCGCGACGCCATCCGGATCCTCGCCGCGCGCGCCGCGCTGTCGACGATCAACTACGCGCTGAACCCGGACTTCAAGGTGTGGCAGCGCGGCATCACGATCAACTCGACCACCCCGGCTGCCGGCTCGAACAACGACGATGTCTACGGCGCCGACCAGTGGATCCTGCTGTCGGACGGCAACAATGTGGTCAGCCTCACGCGAGAGGCGACGACGGTCCCCGCAGGGTCGCGCCAGGCGCTGAAGGCGACGGTCGTCACCGCGAACAAGAAGTTCGTGCAGCTTCAGATCCGCGAGGCTTCGGTCTCGATTCCGCTGCGCGGCAAGAAGATGAGCCTGTCGATCCAGGCTCGGCGCGGGTCGAGCGCCACGCTGACCAAGATGCGCATGGCGCTGATCTCGTGGAATGGAACGGCGGATGCGGTCACGAGCGACTGCGTCTCGGTCTGGAACGGCGAGGGGACCAACCCGACGCTGGTCTTCTCGGGTACGGGCTGGGCCTACATCGGCACGCCTGTCGCGCTCGGCGACCTGACCACCAGCTACGCAGCCTTCAAGATCGAGAACCTCACGATCCCGAACGACTGCAACAACCTCGGGATCCTGATCTGGTCCGACGACGCGACGACGACGGTGGGCGACGAGCTCTACCTCGGACAGGTCAAGCTCGAGCTCGGCTCGGTGATCACGGACTTCATCGTCGCATCGCTTGATGCGGAGGTGCGCGCTTGCCAGCGGTTCGCGCGCAAGAGTCACAAACTCGATACGGCTCCTGTCGACGCGAGTGGTGCGGACAACTACGACGGCGCGGTCCAGGGGAACATGGCACTCGCGCCGAACCCGATCGACGTGCAGGTGCACCTCGACCCTCCGATGCACCACGACCCCACCGTCACCTTGCAGACGTGTAGAGCCGGCGAGCCAGCAGCAAACTGGACGCGGACGAACGACGCAAACAATTTCGCCGCCACAGTGGCTCGCGAATCAACCGACTCGTTCGAGATCGGCGGGAACGCCAATTTAAACGGGTACACCTGGCGCATCCATTACCTCGCTCTGTCGGAGCTCTGAAATGGCGGACTACAGACTCAGAGATGGCGGCGGCGTCCTGTACCTGGGGCGCATCGCGATCCCGCCCGATCCACTCAACCGCGAATGGCGCAAGTACCAGGGGTGGCTCGCCGCCGGGAATACAGCGGATCCTGCGCTACCGCCGCCGACCCGGCCCACAACGCCGGAGGAAACCGCACTCGCCGCCGTCGCCGCCGCACGGACGATCGATGACCTGAAGGCCGCGCTTTCGGCCTACTTCGCGGCGCAGGGGTAGGGCGATGCCGAAGCAAATCATCGACGCCGCAGGCCTGTTCGGGACGCCCGCCTCGGTGCAGATCGAGGTCTACGACGAGGAGAGCCCGGGCGCACTGCTCGCGACGATCCCGAACGTCAACATCCAGCAGATCGCCGCAACCGACGCCTACGTCTGCAACCTGAAGACGATCACGCCGAACATCGGCCTTCCTGAGGACGGATCGGCCACCGAGCGGCGCTATATGTTCGTGTGGAAGGATAACTCGCTGGCGCGCATCCCTTCGAGCTATCGCGCGAGCGGGCTCGCTGCGGATCAGGACGCGCGCCGCTGGCGCCGCGAGACCCCGATCTACCCGTCGACGACGGTGCCCTCGCGCGGCATCACGCAGAACGTGATCGACGCAGGGAAGCCGTCTTACATCAAGGTCGAGACTGCGCCGGATCTCGACTTCGCGAGCGCGCCCGACCTCTGGTACGAGGTCTTCGTCTACGACGTGCAGGGCCGCGTCGCCAGCCGCACGCCTTCGCTGACCCCACCGAGCCCGTAACCGGGCTCGACCAGAACCCCTTCGAGAGGAGACGGCCACTATGCCGTCGAACCGATGGACGTGTGCCATCGCTGCGCTGCTCGTGTGCCTGGGCCTCGGTTTGCCTGCGGCCGCGCAGCAGACGCCGACCCCGCGTCCGACCGTGAGGATTCCGCAGGCCTGCACCCCTGGAGCGGTTGTGACCGGCGTCTCCGGGACCGGCCTGTTCACGTGCGTCTCGCTCCCAGGTGGCGGCGACATGCTGCGCGAGATCTATGACGCCGACCTCGATGGCGAGGTGACGACGGCCGAGATCGCGCGCGCCCTGATCGCCGACCCTGTCGCCTGCGGCCCCGGGCTGATCGTGAGCGACATCGCCGCAGACGGGACGCTGACGTGCATCCCTCCGCCCGCGGCCACGACCCTGGACTCCGGCACGGCATTCCCGGGATCTCCCGGTCAGGGCCGGGTCTTCATCGTCGTCGATGACGCGGTGGCCGGGAACTGCACCTCGACGGGTGGCACCGCCTCGTCGCTGTGCATCTGGAACGGCAGCGCCTGGGTCCCTCCGGATCGGGTTCTGTCCGTCCATGGCCGACTCGGCGCGGTCGTCGCCGCCGATGGTGACTACCTTGCGAGCCAGGTCACGAACACGCCGGCCGGCGCGATCGCGGCCACGAACGTGCAGACCGCGCTGAACGAGCTGGACGCCGAGAAGTCGGCGCTCGCGCACGTGCACGCCGGCGCCGACATCACGACGGGCGCGCTTGGGCTCGCGCGGCTGACCGACGGCGCGACCGCGGGCGTCCCGCTCATTGCCGGCGGCGCAGGCGGCGACCCGACCTACACCGTTCTCGGCGTGGCCGGGATCGACGCGACGGTGATCCAGAGGCGCGCCTCTGGGACGTGCGCGGTAGGCTTCTCGATCCGGATCATCGCCGAAGACGGGACGGTCACCTGCGAGGAAGACACCGTCGGCGGCGGTGGCGGCGGTTATGACACCGTGCAGACCGATGGCGGCTCCGTCGCGAAGACGGCCGCAGAGCAACTTCGGCTGGTCGGTGGCTTCGGGATCACGACGAGCGGCGCCGAGGGCACGCCCGACGACGTCACCATCGCAGCGGATGATGCCGACCTGTTCACACAGGCCGAGGCGAACACCCATACCGCCGACGTAAACGCGCACCACGCGCAGAACCATGCCACGCGGCACTCAGCGGGCGGTGCGGATCCCGTCTCGGTCGAGAACCTCGCGACTGCGGGCGGCTCCGGGACCGCTCCCGTAAGCGGCGGCGCGGGCACGCTCGCGATGACCAACATCGCAACGCAGGCCGAGCTGGACACGCACGCGGGCCTGCCCAACGTCCATCACACCCAGGTGCACAGCCTGACCGGCTCGGACCATACGCTCGCGGGCGCGAGCGACGGCATGGTGCTTCAGGCGACGAGTGCCTCGACCTTCGAGGTGGATTGGCCGAGGTTGCGCAGCGCGGCCGACTGCACGGCGCTGACGGATGGCGAAGCGAATGAGCCCTGCATGAACACGACCGGCTTGCGGTTGCTCTTCGTCTGCCGGCCAACCGCCGGCGGTTGCGACACGGGCGCGGAGTGGAACCCGCTCCAGATCACCGAGGCAGAGGTCACCTTCCGCACCAACGATGGCGCGCGCCACCAGCACGTGCCCGCCGACGTCGAGCAGGGCACGGCCGCGAAGTGCGCGCGCTTCGACACAGGTGGCGTCCTGGTCGCGGCCACCCAGGACTGCCCGAACGGAGACACCGGCGGCGCGGGCGGGAGCGCGCAGGGCGGAACGGGCGATGTCCAGTTCCACAGTTCCACCGCGGGTCAGTTCGCGGGCGAGTCGGCATACGACTACGACGCGGCGAACAATCACCTGACCATCGGTCTGTTCGGCGCCACGCCCGAGCAGGGTAGGCTGACGGTCGTCCCGGCCTCCGGTACGGGCGGCTTCAGCACTCTGCTCGAGGGAACGAGTTGGTGCAGCCCGGACGCGACGACGCTCGCGAACTGCCAGGGCATCACGCTCCAGGCACCGGACACGATCGGCACGAATCGCACGGTCCTCCTCGAGGATGACACGACGCCGCTGCCGGGCTCCGCCATGGCCGCGGGCGGAACCGATATCACGGGCGCGGTGAGCGCCCTGGTCGTGGTCGATGATTCGCATAGCCACACCAGCAGCACGATCAGCGCGCTCGATACGGGCGATGTCACGACGGGGAGCTTCGCCGATGCACGCGTCGACGGAACGGCCGAGCGAAACGAAGTCACGCCCGAATGGAATGTCGTGGTGGACTGCACCACGGCCGCGACCTTCGGCGGGACGCCGAACACGGACACCTGCCAGGACCGCTTCTACGACGCCATCGAGCCGATCGTCACGGCGGCGGACGTGACCGCCTTCAACGCGCTGATGCCCTATCGAGTGAAGGTGGTCCTGAGCAACCAGACCTGCACGCCGGACGATGCGACGGACTACGGCGACTTCCGCGTATGCCTGGGCGTCTTCCCGTCGGGTGCCTATTCCGGCAATCGGCCGACCGCAGCCGCCAAGGAGTTCGTCGGTGGCGTGAGTCACGGCGCATTCCAGGTGCACTTCGAGGGGTCGCGCCTCGCCGTCGATGCGACCTCACCGAGTCCGGGCGGTGCGACACATTCGGACCAGGCCGAGCCGATCGTGCCCTTCATGGTTGGCTCCGGCTCGATCGCGGGATACGTCAACTTCGACGTGGCGGGTCAGTGCACCGGCGCCGGAGCGCCCCAGGCCTGCTGCACGGGCGCAGGCACCGGAAATGGTACGGGCGTCTGCGCGCAGGCCGGGGGACCGGGGCAGTACGGCGAGATCGTCGGCATCAAGCTCTCCGGACATCTGGTCACGGCATCCAATGACAGCCGCCACGACAACGCGGCAGACCCAGACTGGAACACCGCGGCGGGCGGCGCCGGCCGCAGGCCGATCACTGCGCACTTCGAGGACTCGATCTTCTCCAGCCGCACCAGCGTCGTCGGCTGGATGATCAACGCCCATGCACAGCTCGACATGTCCGAATTTTCTCACACACACCAGCACTCTGGCGGGGACTGGGATGATCTGGGTTTCGCGTGCACCAGTCTCTCATTTAGCAACACCGCTCTGGGTAGCGAAATCATCATGTCGGGCAATGGCGTATGGCTCGGCCCGACCTGCAACCTGCAGTTTCAGACGTTTGTCGCTGAAGCTACGAGCGGCAGCTCTGATCGACAGGGGGTGATCCTCGACTCCCCGCCGACGAATGCCACCGGAAGCAAGATCCCTATGTCGTCGAGCTGCGCTTCTGGAAACTGCAATGCGCGGTTTACGAGCCAGTCGCCTCAGTTCCATAGCTCCGTGCTCGCGCTTGCTGAGGGCTATCGCACGGTCAACTTCGCGAGCATGGGAGGCGGATTCAAGGGCGAGTTCTATACCGAGTCCAACATCCCGGTCCTCACGCTGCTCAACGCTGGCTGCACGGCCGCCGACGTTCCGTGGGACTGCTGCACGGCGAGCGGTGCGGGCACCTGCATCCCCGCCGACTTCATTGTCGGCTACGGGACGTGCGCCTCCGACGCATCGATCTGCACGGAGAACGCCGACTGCCCGGTGAACGCGGGCTGCACCGGAGCCGGCGTGCCCTGGCCCTGCTGCTCCGGCTCGGGCGCGGGCGTCTGCTCCCCGGATGCTTCGGCTAATGGCGAATGCACGGCTGCGGGCACGCCCTACTACTGCTGCACGGGTTCAGGCACGGGCAACTGCCAGAACAGCCACCAGTGCCAGGGCATGGGGATCAACAGCCAAGCCGATTCCGACATCGGCGGGAGCTGGACGCGCTCGATGCTTGGCTTCGGCCCGAACGCGAAGAGTCCCTATCCGACCAGCGCGGGCGCCACGATCGGGCAGTTCAAGCTGCACACGGACGGAGGGCCGAACACGAACAACGAGTGCACGGGATCAGGCGCGCCCTTCGCGTGCTGCACCGGGAGCGGAACGGGCACCTGCGCCGATTTCAAGGTCCACTCCGCGCTCACCAACCCGCCTACGCTCGATTTCACGGGCTTGAACGCTGGTCCGGTCAAGGTCCCTGCGACCTATCCTGCGCAGGTCACGCCACAGATTCAGATCCGCACGGACGCGACCTGCACCGGGCTCACCAATGGTGTGCTGGGCGAGTTCTGCATCGACCCCGCGCACAAGCTCTGGCGGTGCGATCCGGATGCGGGACCCGGTACGTCGAACCACGTCTGCGACACCGCCAATGACTGGATCGGTGCGACCGTTGGCCCAACCGTCGAGACGGCCGAGATCACCGACGGGCAGATCACGGGCGATGACATCGCCTCGAGCATCGCGGGGTCTGGCCTTGTGCTGAGTCCCGGCTCTCCGGATGTGCTCGATGTCCAGGTCGGTCTCGGACTGCGGATCTCCAGCGATGTGATCGGCTTCGACCCGACCGCGGCCCTCTCGGGAGACCATACGCTCAACGCCGGGGAGGCGAAGTTCGGCGCGAACGGGATGATTTTGGAGGGCGCGACGAGCGACGCCATCGAGACGTTCGTCTCGGTGACCAACCCGACGACCACCGACAAGACCTTCACGATCCCGGATGCCAACACGATCGCCGTCCAGCCGATTACCTGCGGTGGCACCGACAAGGTGAGCGGGATCAACGCGACGACGGGTGTCGTCACGTGCACGAACGATGCGACCGGCGCAGGCGGCGGGGACGCGATCTCAGTCGAGGACGGCGACAACGCGGGCACCTCGACGGCGATGACCGACGCGCTCTTCGAAGATTCCGCGGACATCAACTTCGTGCGCACCGCCGGGACACCGGATGAGGTCAAGGGAGAGATCCGTACCGGCGCCGTTGGCGAGCCCGAGCTGGCGGCGAACTCGGTGACCACCTCCGAGGTGGCCTTCAACTATGTCCAGACGGTCAACACCTTCGCGGGTCTCACGGGTGGGACGTCGACCGGAGCCGAGGGAGCGCAGTTGGCGCTGGGGCTCGACTACACACAGACGCTGGCCGGCAATCCGCCGATGAACGAAGACGAGTGCATGTTTACGGTCGAGGGCACGAGCGGCGGCGGTGTGCTCTGCCAGGGGGGTGCGACGGCGTCCAACGAACAGCTGCATCTCTTCCCGGCGCAAGACGGCGCCGACACGACCGACTACATCGCCACCGGAGATAGCACTGGAGCCGCGCTCAACGTCGTGGACGGCGCGGTCGGGGATGCGGACATCGCCACGGGCGCGGTCGATGGCGGATCCGGCGGAGAGATCGCGGACGCCTCGATCACCTACGAGGACCTCGCCAACACCGACACACTGGGCGGCAATCCCGCGCACGGTGCGAGCTCGGTATTCCTCGGGACCACAGGGATCCTCTTCGAGGGTGCAACGAGCGACACCATCGAGGGCCTGCTCACCGCGGCGGATCCAACGGGCGCCGACAAGACGTGGACGCTTCCCGATGCAACCGGGACCCTGGCGCTCATCGCAGGCGATATCGCCGCGGGTTCAGAGGTGACCCAGGCGGACGCTCTCGAGGCGAACGCCGCGAACTGCTCGGCGGGTCAGTACGCCCAGGGCATTGACACCACCGGAGCGGCCGAAGGCTGCACCGCGGACGACGACGTGCCGGACACCGACGAGGTCGCTTCCGGAGCGATCGCTGCGAACGCCGTGACGCCCGGCAAGATTTCGCTGCTGGCCGATCTGATCAACTGGTCTGCCGGTTCGATGAGCGTCGACGGCGCCGAGTGCAACACCCCCACGGAGCGCTCGATCACGAACGGCCCGAAGGGCTGGACGCTTGATTGCGACATGGACGCGACGGATACGGACGGCTTCGTCTTCGGCGACGCGCCGCTCCCGGCCGACATCGATGTTGTCTCGGATGCCACCTTCAATCTGCACGTTCGCCTGAACTTCGACGGGGGCGCGGCCACGATCCATGGGTTGATTGAGATCCAGTGCCGCGCCACGACCGAGACCCCGAGCAGCACCTGGGATGCGAGCGCGCAGCTCGACATCACAGAGGGGATCAACGACGCGATCGATGACGACCTTCTCGCGACCTCGGCCACGATCGACCTCGCCACGTGCGGCGCGAACGAGCGGCTTTACTGGCGGTACAAGGTCTGCGATGACGACCTGACCCCGAGCACGGGCTGCTCAGACAACAACGGACTCGAGGACGACTTCTACGTCACGACCGGATCGCTGCTGATCCAGCGGAATCCGCAGTGATCCTCTCACTGGTGATCGCTGCGCAGCTCTCGTTGGCACCATCCGCGCCTCCGAAGCTCGGGACCCACTGGCTGCTCGATCGGGTGCAACGGGTGCTCGGGTACCAGAACGTGCCTTTCCGCCCGAGAGCGGCCGGCGCAGTCAACGCCTACTCGATCGTGTGCGACGCGGCGGGAGAGGTCGCGAGTGGAGACTGCGGAACAGCCTGCGCCTTTCCGGCGGACACAAACAGCTGGACCATCGAGTTCGCCGTCAAAACCACGTCCACCGCTGACATCTGGCGGACGGGCCTAATGGCCGGAACGACCACTGCGAAGTCTGTCAACTTTCTTCCAGAGCAGGGAGGTGCGACGGACTACGCATACCTAAATGGACAAACAGCGAGCGAGTCATTTACGGCTGTTGGCTACGATACGACATACATCCACAACGCAAATTGGCACTTCTACTCGCTGACCTATGATTCCGCCCTTGACGACTGCATTCTCTATGCCGACGGGACTCAAATCCAGGCACAGCTCGTTTGTGGATTGGACGATGGCAACACTTCCAGCGATCTCTGGTCCATATGCAATTCCGTGTTGGATGGAGACTTCCTGGTGGGCAAGATCACCGAGGTCCGGGTGTGGAATACCGTTCGGACTCCCACCCAGATCGCGAACCACGACCGCTGCCAGATGAACTGCATCGACGGGGGCGCCTGCCCGACGGGCCTCCAGGTCTACTGGCCATTTATCGAGGGCAGCGGAACGAACGTGGACGAGAAGGCGTTGGGTACAGGCACGGTGGATCTGACTCTCGCCGGCACGGTTACCTGGGATACGGCCGACACGCCCTTCGGGGGGTGGACCAACGACAGCTCGAACGACTGTCAATAGCGCATGCACAACAGAGGTTGACCCTTGAAGTACCTTAAGTCAATCATGACTCGAACGATTGCTCTGTCTTGGATGCTGTGTCTTGTGTCGCTGCCATACCAGGCATTGTCAGATGAGCAGAGATGTACAGACCTTGGATCTGTATGCCTGTGTAATGAACCACTCAATACGAATACGCATAATGGCGGGCAAACTTCGTGGGACCTAGTGAACACAGACCCAGACGATAGTGGAGCAAAGGAGTGCACGTCGCCTGGAGGCTCGCCTGGAGGACATAACCTGACTCCACCGCATACCACTGCACCTGTCACTATTGGATCTGTGACAGGGCTGACGCTGCCTGCGGGACACTCGTTGTCGTATCTAATGAAATCGGTGTTTACTGGGGGCTCAGAGGATGTCTTCTGGATCGCCGATTCGGTGGGTGTCAGTCCTAACAGAACGCATTGCTGGCGACATTACCGCCGCTGGGAAGTGGGTGGTTTTCCGGATGTTGAGTTCGAGCAAATGAAGGTCTTGAATGGCTGGGGATGGGCGGAACCAAATCCTCCCGGTCCATTTATCACCGCTCAGATAGAGCTCGAGCATGGGGCGACTACCACATATTTGATATGCAGGCTTGACGGCTTCTTTTGGGAGGGTGTCAATCCATTCCCGGATCAGTATTTTGCCACAAGCGATTGGGTTGACACTCACTGTGCATCAAGCTTATGCAGGTTCGAACTATGCTTGGATTGGCATCCAGACGGACATGCAACTCAACGCTGTCGCGTTGTCTCAGCTCTAACCGGAGAAACACAGAGCACAGTTCGCACTGGTTCAAACAATAGTCCGACCGGTACATACACACTTGGCGGGCAAAAAGTCTTACCCATGTGGGGTGGGGCCGGCTATCTACCGACAACTTATAACAGCCATATGATGGCAACAAGTACAGTTCCGATGAATGAAGCATTCTGGATCGGTGCCGCCAGCGAGATCGAGGGCGGCGGAGGAGGCCCGACATGGAGCGTGAGCACGCCCCTCTCGCTCACGCCATCGAGCTGTACGCTGGGCGCCTGCACAACACTCGTGGATCTCGCGGCGACCTTCTCGGGTACGGCGACAGGCGCGGCGAGCACGACGTACGACTGTGACATCACGGGTGGCTACAGCGGCACCGCGGCTGGCTCGTGCAATAGCGCCTCAAGCCCGCAGACATGCAGCCTGGTCGACGTCTGCAACTACGCCGCGCTCGCGCCGGGCGTGTACACCGCGGAGATGCGATCAACCAAGCAAGGCGTAACGGCGACGACGCAGGCGACGTTCACGGTCGGTCCTCCGCCGACGGTGACCGGCATGACGCTCTCACTCAACGAGCCTACCGAGGACGTGAACAACCAGCCGCTCCAGACGCTCTCGAGCTGTGAGGTCGAGCGCTTCGTCGATGGCGTACTGGTCGATACGGTCTTCCGGCCGGCGAGTGGGCCGGGCGGGGGCGGACGCTGGCCGACGGGCTGGGCAGAGGACCTGCTCGTCTCGCAGTGCGGCGCGAAGACGCTCACGGGTCAGGCGACCTGCACGAATGCCAAGGGGAAGAGCACGACCACAGCCCCCTCGCCGATCGTGACGGGCCCCTGCCCTGAGGGGCCCCCCAAGCCGCCGACGTTCTCGCTGCTCGGATGGCTCCCGTGAACGGAGGGATTGAGTTCGACTGGACCATCAACCTGGGGGACGTTCTCCAGGCCATTGTGTTCGTCGGTGGGGCCGTGCTCGTTGCGTGCAAGGTCGTCACCGCGATTCAGGGTGTGATCCTGGCCGCCCTGAAACGCTACCGAGAGCAGCTCATGGACGAGGAAGCGGCCCAGATGGCGCGCGGGGAGAATACCCAGAGTGGCCGTTTGATTACCTTGGCCATGGCTCCCGCCATCGAGAGGATGGAAGGGGTCCACGCGCGGGACATCGCCATGCTCTCAAACAAGCTCCAGAACCTCGTCGAGGGCCAGCAGTCCCTTGGAAGACAAATCGAAGCGATCCGCGAGGGACTCGCGTGAAGCCGACTGGAGTCTCCGTTGCCTCCGCTCTCGGAATCGTCCCGAGTTACCTCCTCTTCAAGCGTTGCCCGGAACTCCGTGAGCTGGCGCAGGCGCAGCAGGCCGGCGTGACGATGGGAATCACGATGCTGACGGCCGGCGCGATCGCTGTCGGTGCGCGTCTCGTCGCGGTGCTCTCCGGCTGGGCGCGGGACCTCCTCGTGAAGCGAGGGGACGTGGTGGACGGGCGCAGCCTCTGCCTGCGGATGCTGGCAGGGCTGCATAGGGGATGACGGTGATCGATCATCCTAACCTCGAGCCCGTGCTCTTCACGAATGGGCGCGAAGGGTACAGGCTCGAGGCACCGTGGCGGTACACCTGGACCGTCGGCGACGTCGAGCGCCGCCTCGAGTTCCCGCCTGGCTTCCTTTCCGACGGTGCGAGCGTCCCGCGCATCCTGTGGAGCCTGACCGGGATCACGCCGGACGGGCTCATTCGCGCCGCGGCGTTCGTGCATGACTGCCTCTACCGCTTCCGGGGCCGGCTGCCGCCAGGCTGGCTCTTCGAGCGGCCGGTCGGCGCCGAGGGCTCGATCGCCGTCGCGGACGTGCGCTACACACGGCAGAGCAGCGATGCCATGTTCGGGCGGATCATGCGCCAGGCGGGTGTCGCGCCGCGCAAGCGCCGGCTCGCCTACCACGGCGTGCGCCTCTGCGGCTGGGCGGTCTGGATGCGTGAGGCGGAGGTGCTCGCGGTCGACCGGGCAGGGATGGATGCGGCGTGACCTGGCAAGACGCCATTCAGGAGCTCGCGACGCTGCGCGCAAACCCGCACCAGGGCGCGCACCTGAACCCGCCGCCTACCCGCGGCCGCTGCGACATCTGCGGCGCCGGGATCGCGGACCTCGTGCTGCTCTGGCCGAGCACGCCGCAGTCGCTGGCTGCGCTGCTGGCGCCGACGTTCACGTGCTGCTCGATGGCGTGCGCGATCGTTGCGGTGGAGCGCGCGTCGTGAAGGTCCGGAAGTACGGAGAACTCGGCAATCGGCCCGTCCCGCACAGTGAACGAAAGAAGGACACCCAGCAGCTCCGGCTGGTCCGCGACGCGCGCGGGTGGCTGGTGCGTGAGGCGACGTGCGTGACCTGCTGGGAGTTCTTCGACTACGAGACGCGGCACACGCTGCGGTGCCGGGCCTGTACGGTGGCCCCATGATCCGCCTCAAGCCGGGCGTGAGCCTGAAGCACCTGACGCCGCAGGGCGCCGCGCTCCTCAGCATCGTGGCCTCGTGCTTCGAGGAGCTTGGGTTCGTCTGCGTCGTCACGAGCGGGAGCGACGGCACGCACTCGCCCGCGAGCCTGCACTACACGGGGAACGCGCTCGACTTCCGCACCAAGCACGTGCCACGGGATCGGCTCGACTCGCTGCTGGACTTCGTCAGCAAGGCGCTCGAGGGCTCGGAGTTTCAGTGGCTGCTCGAGAAGCGGGACCTTCCGGGAGAGCACCTCCACGCAGAGTACGACGTCACCTAGCGCTCCTGGCGCGCCGATGCTCACGGCTCCGGTCCTCTCTGCACGTTCAGCTCGATGTAGCCGGCCGCGAAGTCATGGAGCGCCGAGTACGTCTCGTACATGCCGGCGTACATCCACAGCCCTTGTGCTGGCCGGACGTAGACCAGCCAGCGATCCAGTGCGGCATCGAACGTGTGCCCGCCCGTGTAGCCGGCCGGCGCCCAGACGGGCAGCAGCTCGCGCACGCCACTGCGGACTTCGGCCGTGACCTGGTGCTCGCGCGCGACACGCTCCTTGATCGTGACGGCGGGGTCTTGGCTCACGGCTCCGACTCCGCAGTCTTCGCGTTCTGCTTGGCCCGCTGCTCTCGCTTGATCTCGTTCGCGCCAGGGCAGGTTTCCCAGTGCGACACGAACCGCTCGGTCCCCTTCGGAAGCTGCAGCGGCTCGAGCTCGCCACCGCCGTTGAAGACGTACACGCTGCGCACGCGCTGCGCAGGGATCAGCTTGCCGGTCCTGCCGTTCGGCAGGAACTCGATCGGCATGCCGCATTTCTTGCAGGGGCGGGAGGTCACCGGACCATCCACGCAATGGCGAACATCATGCCGAGAATTAGCGTCACGAGCTGCCAGCCAGTGAGTGCTTCGCGGTTATTGGACATGGCCCCTCCTACTCGCCCGCGTGCCGGTTCTCGGGCTCGCGTCGCCCGCTCCACGATCTCGGCGGCGAAGTCTTCGGCGAACGAGACGAGGGCGTCAGCGGTACGCTTCTCATGCTTGATGAGTTCGCGGCCGACCTCTGTGCCTTCGTGATTCATACTCGCTCCAACGAGCGCGCCGAGCTTCCCGTGTAGGGCCTCCGCCACCTTCTCTGCGCGCTCGCGTAGGTCAGTCATCGCTCTCCTCCATCTCCACCGTTGGCAGCGGCTCGGGGTGTTTGGCGAGTATGGCGCGACAGTCAGCAGCAACACGATCAGCATGAAAGTGCTGTGGGTATTCCAACGTCACCGTTGCGTTACTGAGCCACAGCCGCAGCTCGGCATTGTCATTACGGAGCTGCGCATTCTCTGCGCGCAGCAGTTGCTCTTGTCGGTCATCCATCGCTCTCCTCCTTGGGTGCGGGCGCCCACAAATGCCAGTCTCCGTCATAGCCGATGTAAACAGGGCTCCCGATGCGCTTGGAGACCTCATTGAACTTCTCAATGGTCGCACGGCCGAGGTTGATGCCAGCAGCGTGCGCGAGCAGATCAAGGTAGGTCTGCGTGTCCGCCAGTTCCTTCGCTAGCTCGGCCCGAGCTTCGTCGAGTGTGAAGTCTCCGCGCTCGATCTTCTTGATGAGATTGGCTGCCTCTCCGAGCTCACCGCACACTGCAGTAAGCCACTGGCACAGGCCCCACTTGGAGTGATCGGTCTCCTCACCCTTCGCGTTGCGGAAGGTCGGAATGCGTTGAAGGTTAGCCTGCCTGAGTGTGTTGAACGTGAGCCCGTCGGTCCTGTAGCCCATAGTCACTCCTCCAGCTTCGCCGTCCAGCGCGCGTCGTACTCGGCGAGAAGGGCGTCGGCGTACTCGGCCGACATCCGCGCATAAGTCTGCACGTAAGTCTCGCCTACGACAGGTGCTGCGTCGTCCTTCATACTGAGCAGCCCACCAAGAGCGCTTGCTGCGAACTCCACCCACATCTGAGCACGGTCCATCATCGGCACTTCCAACGGTTACGGAGATCGTGCCAGTAGTACGGCCGTCCCTCCCAAAGAAAACAGAACTGGATGCGCCTACGCGCTCCGCTCTTGGCGCCCACGAGCGCAGAGCGCCACCCGCAGACCCGAATCACCCGATCGCCGCCCAAGCGTCTCCGCCAGACACGCTCAAACCAGTGCGGCGGTACAAGAGCCCAAATGCGGCTGCGCTTTGTCGCCCACACCCGGGCACGGTCGGCCAGGGTCATGGAGTGGCCCACCATGCTGGAGGCTGGATCTCATTCCCGTCGCGGTCCAGGTACTGCTCCACGTAGACTTTATCCCCGCTCGTGTCATGCTCGTCGCAGAGTGAGCGAATTGTAGTGGCGGTAACCGGTATCGACTCGTCCCACCTAGTGACTCCCGTCTTCGTGCAACCAGGGAACGCACAGATGAGCGTGAGGTACGGAGGCACTTCGGTGCCAATTGGGATCTCAGTCATGGAGCCCCCGTTCCAGGGTCGAGGTAGTCGTTCTCGATGGCAGCGACCGGCACCGGCGCGCTCCGATCCATCACGAGCTGCGAGCCGATCACCGCGCCCACGAGGAGGTAGATGGCGGCGAGGACGACGTGGCCGATCACGCCCGACCCATCGTGGCTCTCGGTGACGCGTGGCTGCCACTCGCGCACCTCGACGGGCTCGCATGAGTGGATCGTGAGGCGGGCCATCAGCGTCGCCCTGTGGACGGCTCGGAGTACGCCTCGATGCCGGGCCAGTTGAAGTCGGCCTTCTGCTTCCGAACTTCCTGGCCGACACGCGCCGTCAGCTCGACCGCGTCTTCCGGTATGACGCCGTCGATCACGCCCTGCAGGAACGCCTTCAGGTTCTTGACGCGGTACTTCCACGCGTCCCCGATCCGCATCGTCGACGCGTGCACCGGCGCAGTCGTCGGCGCGGGCGCGCTCTCGATCTTCCTCACCTCAGCCTTGGCGAGCTCGACCATCGCGGCGTCGCCCGTGGCCGCAGCCTCGCGCGCGATCTGCTCGGCCTCTTCGCGCTCGCGGCGCAGCTTGGCCTCCGCCTCGGCGCGTACCTGCTCGGCGCGCTTGCGCTCCTCGACGATGTACCGCTTGCAGGCCTCATTGAGCGTCGCATCGAGCTGCAGCAGTGGGTCGGTCGACTTCTTCACCAGCGCCAGGAAGTCCTTGTGCGCCTGGTTCAACTTGGTCGAGATCGGCTTGCTGTCGGCCTCGATCGAGTCGAGCACGGTCTTCACGTCGCGGCGGGTCGCGCCCGCTTCTTCGAAGGACGCCTGATCCACGATCCGGAGCTCGGCCGTGCGCTGCGCGAGTCTCTGGATTGGCTCGAGGTACTTCGCTTCGGGCAGGGCCAGTGCAGTGGTCATCTCGGTCGCTCCCCTACCGGGCGCACGGACATGGACCAGTGGCCGCTGTCTCCGCGCCGCTTCCAGGTGTTCTCGATCAGGTACCGGCCGGCGAGGATCGTCGGCACGGCCTCGCTAATGTCCTTGAGCTTCCGCTTTGCGCGGTCGTACTCGAGGTGAGCGAGGTCGTTCGCGTAGAGCTGCGCCGCCAGCGGCTCGAGATCAGGGCGATCCACGAGCTGCTTCAGCTCCGATACCTTCGGCGGGAAGCAGACCCGGTCCTTCGCCCAGCAGATGCGGCAATGTTCGAACTGCGCGAAGTACGGCACGCCCAGCTTGTTCAGCTCCGGGTCGAGCAGCTCGGGCGTTACGCGCAGCGTCGCGAGCTCCTGAATGAGTCGCACCGCGTCGACGCAGAGCTTCACGATCCGCTCGGCGCGCTCGTAGTCGAGGTGCACGATCACCGAGCTCCGTCGCCCACGGCTGCCGATGAAGAGCAGACCGCGCTCTTCGTTCTCCGCCAGGCAGTACGAAGTGAGCTGCGCCTTCCACTTCACCAGCCAGATGCTCGACTCGAGCTCGTCCTCGTCGTCGACCAGGTTGTACTCGCCGGTGTCCTTGACCTCGAGCGGCGGGCGCTCGCCGCGCTCCAGCACCACGCGGCCGTCGATCTTCCCGGTCAGGACCTTCACCTTCGGACCGCCGGCGACGAGCGGCTGCTCGATCGCGACCGAGCTCTGGTCCTCGACGATCTGCCAACCCTCGTCCTCCAGCTGGCGGCGCATGTGCCGCTCCATGAGCCGGCCGTTCTCCATGCGCTCGAGGCCGGAGGCATCGGGCGGCGGTCGCAACTTCGCCGCGAGCACGCGCAGCACCTGGTAGCGGAGGCAGGGGTGTAGGTCGCTCGAGTTGGGCCCGCGCGGCTCCCAGCTCTCATTGTCCTTCAGCAGCCGCGCGGCGCGCCGCTCTGCGAAGGCCTTGACTAGGTCGGCGTCAGCGAGCGGCAAGGCTGCAGCCCTCACTGTGGCCCTTGTCCTTCACGAGCTCCCATGTGCGCTCGCACTCCGGGCAGACGGTCGGAGACTTCGCGCGCGCGGCCGCCTCGGCCTGCTCTGGCGTCAGCTTCCCGGCGGGGTCCGCTGGCTTCTCCGCCGGCTTGTCCTTCCCGAGCGGCTCAACCCCCAGCTTCGCCCAGAACTCGGCCGGCTGGATCGAACCGGCCGCCGCGTTCTCCAGCCAGTCGATCACCGTATGAGCGGTTTTCGCCTGGATCCCGGCGGCGTCGATGTACTCCTGCAAGCGCTTCCGGTTGCCCCTGTCGAAGCCGGCGACCTTCTTGTCGTTCGCGGCCTTGCTGACGAGCAGGTAGAGCTGCTTGCTGCTCGCCACGTCCTCGCCGGCGCCGCCCTGCACGCCAGTCTGGAACCGCACACCCGCGCACTTCTTCACGTCGAGACCGATCTCGCTGAGCACCCGAACCGGCATGCGGTTCAGCCCGGTGATCTTCCGAATCGCACGGCCGCGCGCGTTCGCGAGCGACGACTTGCGCACGTCGACCTCGATGCGCTTGCGCTCGGCTGGCTGATCCTTCGCGCCCTTCCACGCCTTCGCGAACAGACCCTCGGGACCGGACTGCCGCCAGCCGATCTCGTCGACCGACGCACCCGTCACGCTCGACCGCGCGCGCGCGACGCACATGAACCCGAGGTTCCGGTCCTCGTCCCCGAGCGCCTCCTTCTCGAAGTCGGTGATCAGGTTCACCGGATCGAACGAGATCCCCCAGACCGTCTCGATCCGCTGGCAGCCGACGTCCTGCAGGTACGCGAATTGTCCGGCCGGCGTGCTGTAGAGCACCCAGTCCTCGGCGTAGGTCAGGCGGACCGTGTTCTCGACGAACTTGCGGAACTCGTCGATGCGCTGGTCGATCTTCGCGACGTCGCGCATCGCGATCTCGGACCAGGTCGCGCTCAGTTCCTCGACGATCTCCGGGTCATGCACGATCCGCGCGGGCAGATCCGCGCCGCGCACCACGTACTCGGCCTGCTGCTGGGTCTCCACCTTCTCTGCGGTCTGAGTCATCCGTTACCTCCTGCGCGCCGTGCGCGCTCCGTATCGATCCACCGCCGACACCGCTGGCAGGTGACCCTGGCCGGGTCCCATGTCATGCGTTCCCGCGTGCGGATGCGGTGGTCGCAGCTCGCGACGATGTTGCGGCGGATGCTCTCGCCGAGATGCAGGATTCCAGGGGCGGCGCGCGTCATGGCGTCAGCTCGGCGAGCACGTTGCGGACCTGCTCTTGTGCGAAGAAGATGGCAGAGGGGGCGGAATCGCCGTGTGCGTTGTAGTAGCGGACGATCTCCGTAAGGTTTGCGTCGGCTAGCTCGCGCAGCGCAGCGACCAGCGCGTCGTGTGCGTTGATAGCGGCTTGTACCCGCTTCTCGCGCTCCACCTGATCGGCCTCGGGAATCTCGATCTCGCCGTCGAGCGAGAAGATGTGCACGAAACCGATGTGCGCGTCGCCAAGATAGAGCCCGTCGTTTTCGGTCATGCGCAGGCGCGGCGCGCCGGCGGCGTGCGCGTCGCACTGCGCCCCGGACTTCTCGGCGGCGCTCATCGCGCGCTCCGGCGCTGCGCAGCGCGGTAGGCGCGCCAGCGACGCTTCGCCGCTCGGCTGATCGCCTTCCGGCCCTTCTCGGACAATCGCCGCTTCGGGGCGGCGCGGCGTCGAGTGGACTTGCGGACCATGTCGTTCTCCTACTTGCGAGCGGACGCGCGGCGTCCGACGATGGGGTCGGTGCGGACCGGCTGGGTGGATCCAGCCGGCCCGCGATCCACCGCTCGCTCTACCGAGCAGGAGGACCGATCGTGGAAATCGAGGTATCGCCGCGTTGCCCGAACTGCGGCCATGAACAGCTCCAGACCCCGGAACCGAACGTCGATGATGTGGCGATCTGCGCTGCGTGCGACGCGCGCTTTCCGCTTTCCGCGATCGTCGACGCGGAGGAGCGCCGCGCGCGTGCGAGCGTCGAGAAGGTGCTCAGCAAAGAAATCGCGAAGCTGAGCCGGAAGCTCCGCGAGTAGATCGCCCAGGCCATCGATCTCGCCGAGCACGCGCGAGCGAACCACGATCTGGCGCAGGCGGGTTCGCGGCTTCGCTGCGCTCGGGCGCCGCTGCTGTGCGAGGCGGGTGGGGCGCTTGGGCATCTCGTCCTCCTGTGAACGGAGGCGAGATTACCAAGTGGTAAAACTACGTCAAGTGCTTTTTTCGGGAGGGCGCCGGCGAGCCCTTCGCGGGGGCGGCGGGGAGGCTTGGCTGCCGGCTCGCCCTTGCGCCCCTTCTTTTTCCCTTCCGGGCCGCCCTCGTACCCCTTCTGGAGCCTCCACACCCAATTCGGGTGGACGCCGAGGTGCCGGGCCAGCAGGGAGCGGTTCCCGTTGTATGGAGGTTTCTCCAGCAACTCCACGAGCCATTTGCGGAAATCGTCCGAGAGCACCAAGCGCACCGTCCCGCGCGCGCGATCTCTCGGCAACCACCTCTTGACCGGTGGTTACCAATAGGTAAAATGGCGCGCCGTGAAGCTTGGCGCGTACCTCAAGGCCCGGGATCTCACCGATTCGGCGTTCGCCCGCCTACTCGGTGTTTCCCCGGCAACGATCCAGCGGATTCAGATCAGTGGGACACATAGCCGCACTGCCAGCCTCGCCCTCGCCCTCCGGATCGAACAAGCGACGGGCGGAGAGGTTGCAGCGGATGAACTGCCGCTGAGCAAGGCGTCGCGACGTGCGTTGCGAGGGATCCGCAATGGCTCCCCGACACCAGCCAGTGTCGAGGACGCGGAAGAGCAGGGCGCCACCAACCGAGGCGCCGCATGACGGCGCTGGTGCTGCTCCAGGCGTCCGTCGTGATCTTGCTGGTGGTCACGGCTCGCCTGCATCGTCGGATCGCACGACTCGAAGCAGCGCACGCAGCTCTTCTCGCGTCAAGGGCGGGGGAACTGATCCTCCCTCTGGGCTTCGTGGCCCAGATCGAGGCGAACCTAGAACGACTTCTCTCACCGAGGCCACCGCAGTGAGCCCCATCCCGCCGCCGGTGGCGATCAGGACGGCCTCAACCTCATCGAGCCCGGCAAGGATCGCTGCGCGCATCTCCGGCGACGCATCGGCGATGGTGCGCGTGACCACGGAGAGCACGGTCAGTAACCCGGTTACGAGCTGCCCGAAGCGTTCGGACGCCTCTCGCTGTTCAGGCGTCATTACACACCTCCCTCGCTCCGCCGTAGCGGATGCGTTCACTGGTGCCCGCATCGTACTGCCGCGAGCGGGGAACCCGCGTCTGGGAGCCTTGACTCCCTCCAAGAGAAACAGCCTCCCGGGCGCGGGTCTTCCTTCTGTGCGTCGGGGTCGCTTCAAGCGCCGACGAGGCGGCGAGTAGCGCCGTGCTGCTCGGGGGGGTGAGCATGGCTGCAGCGTCGCATGTCGCACAGGCGAAAGCGGATTGCTCCGCCCCTGAAAACTTCATGGGAGCTTCGCCGGGCCCTGACGGCGTCGCGGTGCATGCGAGTCCCAGGAATGCGGCGATCAGTGACGCGCTGCGGCGCGCAGCTCGTGCGCAGCTCCATTCGCTTTGGCGAAAGTCAGGAAGCGACGAGGCCTACGGCCTGAGCTGGAAAGGCGTGCCCTGGGTCCGGTACGAGCTCGGCGTCACCTGCGAGACTCGCGTGGATCCGCTGGGCGCGTACTACGCCCTCTGCGCGCGGGACGACCTCCAGATCACCGACAGCTCGAAGCTATGCGACACGACTCCGGAGGGTGCGCTGCGCTGCACGACGACCTGGACGCAGCGCATCGTCGAGCAGCCGGAGGAGTTCGCGGACGAGGGCGCGCCGTGACCCAGACGCTCGTCTTCTACGCCTGGCTCTGCGTCGGCACCTTCGGCTGGGGCACGGTGCTCGAGGCACCGAAGGCCGGCGCTGCCGACGATGCGCTGTATCCGCGCTCCGTCGATGACGTGGCCTACAAGCTCGAGCTCGCCGAGTACCGCCCGAGCGACTCGTGCGAGCGCATCGCGGGCCCGTTCCGCATCGACCTCTGGCGGCCGCGCGTCGAGCGCCCTGAGCCAGCGCCACGCGACAGCGAGATCACGACCGACGACCACGGAAACGCCACGATCACCTTCGATGATGGCGGCTCAATCATCTTCTGGGACGGAACGACGACGACGACGACGACGGAGGTGGCGAGGTGAAGCGTGCCGACCTCGCGCGTGCCGCCATCCTCTGCCTGCTGATCGCCGGCGCCTGGATCTGGGTCGTACTCGGCTGCGAGCCCGCGCCGCGGCCGGACGATCTTCTCGGTCTGGCCGATCAGGCTATCGAGCGTTCCGGGAGTGCTGTGACGTGTTTCGAGGTCCAGTGCACAGATGGAGGCGCTGGCTGCTACACGTGCGAGCCGCTGCTGCCGAGGCACGCGAGATGACGGGCATCGATCTGCACCTCGACGGCGATGACTCGGCGGTCGATCTGATCGAGGCCGGAACCCACGTGCACAGCCTCAACGGCTTCCGGCTCACAGTGCTGCCCGCCGGCATGGCCAGCGGACTCCCGAGCGTCGCGGTCATCGTGAAGCTTGATACAGGCGAAGTCGTGATCGCCCAAACGTCCCTCGCTGCTCTGTGTGTCGCGGTCAAGGCGATCCGCGCGCGCTACGGCGACCCATCGGAGATGAACTGAATGCGCACCCTCGGATTCCTCGCCGCGCTCGCGCTCGCGGGCTGCGCCACGCTGCAACCGACCCGGAGCGCGCCGATCGTGGGTCCGATGTTCGGTTGCCAAGCGGAAGCCTGGCGCGATCTCGTGCGCACCGTTGATATCTCCGAGCCCGCCGCCTGGTGGCGCGTGACCGAGGCCGCCAAGTTCGCGCCGCAGACCGGCGTCTGCTGCCTGCTGCCCGACGACACCTTCAGCTACTGCCCGACGGGCTCGGGCCTCACCTACGAGGCGCTCGACGCGTACCAGAAGGCGAAGCAGAAGGCGATCGAGCCGAAGCAGGAGCCGCAAGAGAAGGTTGGTCCGCCGCCGTTCAAGCAGCCGGTGGTGCAGTGATGGAGGGGAACATGAAGCGAGTCCGAGAGATCAGTGGAACCGAGGCGCAGCTACGCGCGGAGCTCACCGCTACCCGCAAGATCGAGCGCGCTCTGGACGCGATACCCGTCCACAGGCGAGTAGACGTGCTGCTGCGGATCTACGATGAGCTGGCACTGGTCAAGGATGCCCAGCCCCAGGCCCAGCCAGCGAACGGCCCGGGCCTCGAGTAGCCCATGCGCCCCGTCGCGCCTCTGCTCGTGGCGTCCCCGCCTGCGCCGTATCGTCTCGTGATCGAGCTCCCGGCCCTCCCGCATCTCCAGTCCGGCACCTGGGGCCACTGGGCGCGCCGACGCAAGCACGACAAGCAGTGGCGCGAGTGGGTCGGCCTCACCGCTCGCGCCATGGGATTGCCTCCCGCACCGCTCGCGCGCGCCCACGTCAAGGTCGTGCGCTTCTCGTCGGTCCAACCCGACGCCGACAACCAGGTGGCCGCGGCGAAACCGTTAATCGACGGTTTGATCGGGCTGGTGATCGTGGATGACTCGCCTATGCACATCACGCGCGAGTACGACTGGTTTCGCGCGCCGCCGCGCCAAGGGAAGACCGTCGTCGTCGTCGAGGAGCGGCAGGCATGACGCCGCGCGCGGTTGCGCAGCTCGCCGTTGCCTTGTACACGGGCGCCGTGCTGCTCGGGTCCGGTACGGGTCGCGTCGGTGACCGGATGGCAGGGGGGGGCGCTCCTGCTCGCTGTCGGGATGCTCCTGGCTGCCGTGGTGGCCGGCATCGCTTCCGCGGCGAAAGCGGAAGACGAGGAGCGGAGACGGTTATGACCGAGCCCGCGCGGGACTGGCCGCTGACTGATTTGGCCGGCGAGCCGGTATGGAACATCTCAGGGCGCAGATACCGGATCGTGCGGGTCTCGCTGGGCATCCTCAATGCCTTTCTCCGAGGGCAGATGCGCGCGGCGAGCAGCAATGTTCCTCCGGATCTGCACTGCGTCGATGTGGTGCGCACTCGGTCGGACGTCACCGCCGGTGCGTTCTCGGTCCTCGTCGAATCAGCGACATTCGAGCCGCTCTCAGAGGGCAGCGAGCCGCCCGAGCTTGTCGTAGTCCACACGGTGCCGCCGCTATGACCGAGCCCGCGAAAGACTGGCGCACCAAGGCGAGCAAGCTCGCCGGCGAGGCGGCGCCCGCCATTGTGCCCGTCACCGACGAGTGTCGCCTGCTGCTCGAGTACCTGCGAACCGAAGAGGTTGTCGAGGTCCGTCACCTCTCGGGCCGTACGAAGATCCCGCTCGCCGAGCTGCTTGAGCTGCTCACCCAGGCGCACGCCGCCGGAGCCGTGCGCCTCTACGCGGCGAGGGTCGCGAAGTGAAGCCTTACTACGAGCACGGCGGCGTGACGATTCTATCCGTGATAGACTGTGACGCATGGACGCGAACGAGCGAGCTCGGAGATACAGGGCAAGAAAGCGCGGCGAAGGGGTCCCACGCGAGAAGCCTGGTCCAAAGTCAGGCTACCGGCAGTCTGCCGCGCACGTGGCTAAGCGCACTCGCTGGGGAACAGATCACCACGCCTGGAAAGGCGATGGCGTAGCCGATGTTCGAGAAGGACGAAAACGCGCTGCGCGTCGGTTCTCCGCAACAGCTTGCTCTCGATGTGGGAGGGCCGGAATCAGGATCGACCGGCACCACATCGACGAAAACCCGCTCAACAACCAGCATGGAAACGTCATCCCGCTCTGCCGCCGTTGCCACATGGCCGCCCACGGGGATTAGACCGTACTACCTAGACGACCATTGCTGCATCATCCACGGGGACTGCCGGGAGATTCTGCCCACCTTCCCGGCCACATCATTCGACCTTGTGTTGATGGACCCGCCATACGGTCACAACAACAACAACGGCGATCTGGCGCACAGGTGGGAAGAGGCGCTGGGTATCCATCGGCGCGGGCAGCTCGTGCGTGGAGAGGCGAGGCCCATTGCTAACGATGGGCCGGAGGCGAACGACCTCGTGCGCTGGGCCTTCGGCGAAAGCGGTCGCTTGCTCAAGCCTGGCTGCTGCTGCTGCTGCTGCGGCGGCGGCGGCGGCCCCGACCCGCAATTCGCGCGGTGGTCGCTCTGGATGGATGAGGCGATCGGTTTCAAGCAAGCGGTTGTCTGGGATAAGGGTGGGCTTGGAATGGGATGGCATTACCGCCGGAACTACGAGCTGATGCTAGTCGCCGAAAAGCCTGGGGCCGCTGGGCATTGGTTTGGCGGGTCAAGCCAGGCCAACGTAGTCAGGATTCCCGGCATCAAACCGGCCGCCGATGACCATCCAACACCGAAGCCGCTGAGTCTGATGGGCTTGTTTGTACGGCTACACAGCGAGCGGGGCGACCTTGTGCTCGATCCATTCATGGGCTCTGGAACCACGCTCGCGGCCGCCAAGGATCTCGGCCGCAGAGCCATCGGAATCGAGATAGAGGAACAATATTGTGAAATCGCGGCCCGCCGCCTGAGTCAGGAGGTCTTGCCTTTTGCCTCCGATCTGAGGGCGCGATGAAGGCGATCATGCTCCGTCTTCGACATGACGCGCAGGTTCGACAGTTCGTTGTTCCGCGGGTTGCCATCGAGATGGTGAACGATCGCCTTCGGCGACAGGAACTGCTTGAGATCGCGTTCTACGACGAGACGATGCTCCATGACGTACCCCTTGGCTCTGGGGTGGTGGGCGCACCGGACCTGTTCGTGTCGTGGCAGGGACGCTGGCTAAGCCTCGAAGTGAAGTCGAAGGGCGGCAAGCTCTCGCTTGAGCAGCAGCTTCTGGCCGGCAGGGCTCCCGTGGCTTGCGTCTACAGCGTTGCAGAGGCCCTGGAAGCTATAGGCATCAGAGCATGATGCCGCTGGTGCCGGTGGTGTTCATTTGCACGTGCATCCTTGCGGCCGTGCCGTGCCTGCCGGAGTGCACCGCCTCGCAGCTTGAGGGCCACGTGAATGACTCTGGCTACGTATTTGAAGCGCCGACCGACTGCTGGCCTCCGTACTACTCCGGCGCCCAGCTCTGCCACGACGAGCCCATCGTCGAGCACGAGTTCCGCTCGAAGCTCATGGAGCCGCTGGCCGCCTACTGCAAGCCGTCGAACGTGCTGTATCCGTCCCCCGAGTGCCACCGGGACACGTTCTATGACGAAGGCTGGGAATGTAAACCGTTGGTCGGGTACTAGCAGCATGCAGCTCGAACTTTTCCCGCTCGGCCCGCGCGTGCGGCGAGACGTACCCGTCGAGCACGACGGCGTGGTGTGGTGGCTCTTCGCACGAGGCCGCATGGTGCCCGTGCGGGAGCTGCCTGCCATGCGCCGGGTCGAGGAGATCAAGCACAGGCTGCTGTGCGGGAGCGAGACGGAATAGAGCCGCGCCGGGGGGGGCGCGCAGTGAGAAGGTGAGAGGTTGGCCACGCCGAGAAAGCACTACTTCAAAGTCGCGGACAGCGTGCTCCATGAGAGCTGGAGCAACGACGTCATGGCCACCTTCGTGCGCCTCTTGGCGTACCTCAACACCCGCTGGGCGAGGGAGGGTCGGACCCTCCAAGATGCCTCAAAAGCCGTTCTGTCACAGGCTGCCACCGAGATGGTTACGGGCTGTAAGTCGCTTGCTCGTGCTCGACGAGTGCTGCAAGAGCTGGCCGTTCGTGTCTCGCTTACAGTGCACGAGCAAGGCAGTGACACCGAGATTCACTGGCCTAAGTTCGCGAAATTCCAATACGACAGACCCGGACCCAGGGACGCACTGGGGGCTCAACCTCCAGCACTTCTGCCCCCTCCGCATCCGCATCCGCATCCGCATCCGCATCCCCCCCAACCCCCCCAAACTGGGGGGGCTGATCTGGAGGGTCGGAACCGGAGCCCGAGACGCTTGTTGCGCGAGCGAGCCCGTGCGGCCGGAGTCGATGACGAAGCAAGCGATCGAGCCGTGCAGGCGCTCGAGCTCTGCAGCGACCTCACGCCGTCCGAGATCCGGTACCTCAGCCGCACCCGCGGATCGCTGCAGTCACTGATCGACGGGGTCCTCGCCGAGCGGCCGAAACGTCTCGTGACCGCACCTCCAGAGATCGAACCTCCCAAGATCGATCCGCGCCTCGAGCACCTGGTCGATCGCCTCGCCGAGCGCGCCCCATGACCCGCCGCCCGCTCCGCCCCAAAGGCGACTGGATCCTGCTCGACCGCCAGCCCCCGCTCCTCGCAACCCGCACCCACGAAAGGCCACGCCATGACGACTCGACTGCTCCGCACCGAGACCCGACCGCTGCCAGTCAAGCTGACCGACGGCGAGATCCTGGAGCGCAGCCATCGCGCGGCCGAGCTGCTCGGCGAGGCGGATCGCGCCCAAGGGGTGCTCGACGAATACCGCAAGGAGCAGAAGCAACGGATCGCTGAGCTGGAGAGCGAAGGGCGCGAGCTCCTGCGCAGCGTCGAGCGCGGCGAGGAGCTCCGCGACATCGAGATCGAGGTGCAAGCCGACTACGAGCTGCGCGCAATCGTGTTCGTGCGCACCGACAGCAGCGAGGTCTACTTCAGCCGGCCGCTGACGCCGGACGAGGCGCAGATGTCGATGCTGCCCGTGAGCGAGGATCTCGTAGGCGCATGACCCAACGCGCACAGCTCCCAGTCGTCGTCGTGCATGCGGGCTTCGTCTGGATCGGTGCGCCCGGGTGGTGGTTCCGGCTGACCCCCAGCGAAGCGCGCACGCTCTCTAACGAGGTGCTGGCGCAGGCGGACGAGGCCGAGAACGTCACAGCGGCGGAGGCATCCTGAATGTACAAGCGAACCAGCGACAGCGAGAATTACCTAAACAGAACGGGGTCGCACGCCACAAAACCTGGGAGCACCGGAGATACAGGCGAGGACCATGGGCCGGAATTCGTGACGGATGTCGCTCTCGTTCAGGCGCGCTCAAAGCTGATCGAGAGACTTGCGCAGGTACAAGAGGAGACCATCAACATCAATCGTCGCCTTCTCTTGCGGCTACCATACGGCGAGTATCAGCAGCTAGCAGTGGAACGGTCCGCGCTAGGTAAAGAGATGCAGACCATTCAAAAGGAGCTAGGGCGCCAGAAGGCGCACATCGAGCGCATTCGCCGATTGAAGCATCAGGCGCATTGCGAAGCGTTCGAGGCGGTAGCCAGACATCGATTGTCACCTGCCGTGTTCCATGCGATCAACATAGAGGCTCAGGAGTTCTTGGCCTTGGCGGATGAGGTGCAGCCATCCCATAGAAGTGATCCTGTTGATGGTGACGGCAGCCGATACCACACCATGAACGATGCTGCGATTAGCGCCAAGGCGCAGCGCCTAATCCAACGCCGTGTTGTCGCATCCGTACGGACGCGGCAATCGTGACACCGAGCCCCGACGCGCTCCTTCTCGGCTACGCCGAGGCTCTCACGCTGCTCGGCAGCGCGCGCGCGCAGCGGCTGAGCATGCAGTTCGGAGAGATCCTGGAGTCGAAGTGCACGCGGACGAAGAGCTGCCAGGGGCATCCCCACCGCGAAGCCGAAGGGTGGAAGTGCTCCACCTGCCGGAAGCCCTGGACCACCGAACCCGCCGAGCTTGGCGTGAACGAAGAGGGACGGCGCTCCGGCGGGACACGCTGGCGCGAGAGCCCGCTCTACGCGCGCATGCTGGACTTCGGCCGAGTCCTGGACCAGGTCGAGCGCGAGCTCCCCTGGCCCTTCATCGCGTGGTCGATCTATCGGCTGCACCCAGGCCCGAGCGTTGAGGCGCTCTTCCCGGACACCCGTGGAGCGGCACGTGCAACGCCGACCCTGGGCGTGCACCAGGACCAGGTCGCGCACCTCATGCTCGGCCTAGAGGCGCACGGCATACTCCACGGCGTGCCGAAGCCGCTCTCGTTCTACCGGGTGAAGTCGTGGATCCGGCAGGCGCGGGACCGCACGAGGCAGGTGGCGTTCCAGCGTGGCGTGCACCTGTGAAGTTGCGGAAACTAATCCTCGCGTTCGCTGAGCGCACCGTGCCGATCCCTGTGCGAGGCGAGAAGCCGAGCGAGGACGAGCTACAAGCAAGACTGCGCCGCGCACTGCGGTCCCGCAGCCTGCAGGTCCAGACGGAGTTCAGGGCGGGAACGACTGGCTACGTCGACCTGTTCGTGTGGGACGATGGGGCCGATCCGTGCTCGGCCTTGGTCGAGGTCAAGGTTGCCGACGCTTCGCGCGGGATTGGGCAGCTTCACCTCTACCGGACGGCTTTCGACACCGATCCCGCCCTCGTGCTAGCTGTACGCGCCGACGCTGTCACCAAGAACCTACGCCAAGCGTGCCAGCGAACGGGAGTGATCCTCTGGAAGCTCCTACCGCTGGTGGAGTCAGAACTAGAACCGGAAAAGAAGCGGTCCGTCGCCGATCGCTGGGCGGAAGAAGACGAATCACGCCTGCGGTGCGAGCAGCTCGCCTGCGAGGACTTGAAGCACGAGTTCGTGTCGCTCACTGAGGCGGCCAAGCTGTTCAATCTGACGCGCGAGCAGATGGTCGACCGTGCCAAGGTCTACAGCATCGGACTCGTGCGTCTCGGTGCCGGTGGGGCGATCCTCAATGCTCGCGAATTCCATGCCTGGTATGAGTCCACCACGAAGCCCAGGCGCCGCACGTGAACTGACCCCGGCGGCGTTCGCGCGGGCGATCGGCCGTCATCCAAGAACGGTACGGCGCTGGTGTGCGCTCGGCCTGGTCCGCTGTCGAATCACTGGATCACGCGGAAACCCACGCTATTGGATCCCTGAGCGCGAGCTCTGGAACCCCGAGATCGCCTGAAAACGCTCGATTTCTGGCACACGTCGGCACAAGTGGGACCACGGTGCGTTGAAACATCGACCGCGACCTGCATACTGCCGGTCATCGTGCGCACCGTGTCTGCTGGACACAACGCGCGCCACCCGGAAGGCCGCCAGCCGAGCCGGGATCTGAGGTTGGGCAAACTCTCACTCCCCAAACGTGCCCGGTCCGTTGACGTTCAGCGGGCCGGGCACGACCGCTTCCAGAGGGGTCGCGCATGGCAGCAGTCGAGTGGAACCTCGGCGCCGTGCTGCGCGACCTCGAAGAACTCGGCCGCGAGATGCGGCCCGCCCTGGCGAAGAGCTTGAACCGTGCAGGCACAGCCGTCCGCACGCGCGCACAGCGCTCGGTGCGTGAAGAGCTGAACCTCAAGGCCGGGGACGTGAACAAGCTGATCACCCTGCGGCGCGCGACCTCGCGCGACCTGCAGGCCATCATCGACGTTGCACCCAGGCCCGCACCACTCCTTCAGTTCGGCGCGCGCGAGACCCGTGCAGGGGTGAGCGTCAAGGTCAAGCGTAAGGGCGCACGCAAGGTCATACGGCACGCCTTCATTGAGCTGGGTGCCTTCGGCGCACGCCACGTCTTCACCCGCTCCCTGCGGGGGGAGCGTACGCTCAGCCCGAGGCTGCCGATCCGTTCGCTGTTCGGGATCTCGGTGGTCCAGTACCTCGACGATCCGAAGGTGATCGCCAACCTCGGGGACGTGGCGCGCAGCACGTTCGAGAAGGCGATCGCGCATGAGATCGAGTTCAGGCTCGCCAAGCGGCGAGCAAGCACAGCCTGATAGCCCCCGGTGGGGTGGGTCCCACGTTGGCAATGGTGTTTCACTGGGGGGGACGCATCGGAGCCAGCGTGGGGCCCGCTCCCACTGTGAGAATTTCACGGGTCCTTGTCTCATGCGGCGCTAGCGGGTCGCTCGCTAG
>ERZ1292623.384-Hain-H51-01um-R1-384-length-48023-cov-6_pt1 | contig 48023 bp, 40 predicted proteins | sample MGYA00564398_ERZ1292623 | MGnify/ENA primary metagenome ERZ1292623 (study PRJEB36523, sample SAMEA6512633) | groundwater metagenome | collected 2019-01-07 | study: AquaDiva: Metagenomics assemblies of 32 groundwater samples
TAGCATAGCATTCATGAGCAAGCGACCGACTCGGCCGTTGCCATCTCCAAATGGGTGGATCTGTTCAAATGTACTATGCACATCGGCAGACAAAGCGATAATATCTTTGGTTTTTTCTGTAATACGAGTCATTACTTTAGGTATCAGTTTAGGAACGCTCATGTAGTTTGTAGTCGGTAAATTAACGCCAGTGATTCTAACTCCGTGATTGCGATACATACCAGCATCCGGATGAACGCCGTTCATCAGAATACTATGGAGTTTAAGTACCAGAGCTTCATCAATCTTTTCTTTTCTAGCGACATGGTCGAATAAATAATTCAAAGCGGTTTGATGATTTTTCGCCTCCAGTTGCTCGGTCAGGCTTTTATTAGGTAGCGCGGCGTTGTCAAAAAGGATTGCTGCCGTGTCTGGCTCAGAGAGCGTACTGCCCTCAATGCTATTGCTATGGTAGGTGAGTTTGAGAACGAATTGATCGCGAATATCCGGATTATCCAAAATTTCTGCCACTATATTTTTATGATCCCTTGATTTTTGCAGGAGTATTTGTTTTTTTGCCGTAAGTTGGTCAGCAGGAATTATTTTTTGGCCGGTCACTTCTAAAAATAGCTCGTCTATGGCGGCTTGCTTCTTCGGTCTCGGATTGGATTTGCCGGTCCACCAGCTGTTGAAGGCAACAAAAGACACACCGAATTTTTCGGCCAGTTTAGTCTGAGTCAGGCCAAGCATTTTTTTGATTACTTCAAGTTTTTGACGTGTGTTCATAAAAGCTAATTTGGCTTGTAGCGGATATTTTTTATATTACCAAACTTTATAAAGTTAGTCAAAATATCAAGACTTTATAAAGTTATACGTATAAGAAAACAAGGGCAAAACAGATAATCAAAAAACTGGGCAATATTACCCGGAGTTAGAATTACACTTTTTCTTACACACAATAAGCCCTTTCTTATAACTTGGGGTGCCTATCGGGATTTGAAAACTTTATCCTAGGCAGTCAACTCTCGGTGTGAATAACCTTTATTGCGCATGGCAATGTAGACTTTTTTAAGCAAGTCTATTTTTTCTCCACGCAAACCTACCACACTCATACTTGCCATTTCTTCCTCACTCAAGCCAAGAGTTTGCAAATAACGATCAATGTCTTCAAATAATTGTTTTTGGCGTTTTATAGCAATTTTAAACTCCTCGGAGAGAGAACCTGGGTTGATTTCTTCTAGTCTTTCGGAAACTGAAAAGTTATCTCGATAATGTCCCCCGGGAATCGGAAAAAATGCAGGCAAGTTATTCAAATACTGCACCTCAAAACCTCCGAAGTCTTCTGCCAGTTGTCTACTTTGCTCACTCGCTCCTTTCTTGATCTCTTCAATTTTGCGATCAAAATCAGCTTCCCCGTATTCAAGCCGTTCTGCCTTTTTAGATTCTTCTTTTTCCATTGGGTGCCTATCGGGATTTGAACCCGAACTGAGAGTTCCACAAACTCTAGTGCTAACCATTACACTATAGGCACCATTTTACCCTGAGCTTGTCGAAGGGCTGATCGACACACTCAGCGATGTAAGCCCATTCTACCGAAATGTGGCCTAAAGTCCACTAGAAATTCTGTCTTCATTAAAAATACAGGAAACAAATGTCACAACAAAAAGGTCTGAAGATTCAACTGCGCAAAGCGCTACATTAAGTAAGCCCGATCGAAACTGTTTCTTTTCAAGACATTGTGGACCGTGACGACAGGAGCATAGGAAGAGTTCCGCAAGAATTCTATCCGTGTCTTGAAAAGGAATAATCGAGATCCTTTGACTCTATTGGGTCTTTTCCGTAGAATAACAAACATGTCCAATCTCTTGAAAAATGTCCTTGGCGCCACCCTGACTCTTATTTTAATAGCGGTCATTTTTTCCTCTTTTCTGAATACCGGCGCGCCGCCTCAGAAAGTTACCCTGAATGAGCTGGCTAAAGCGATTTCCTCGGGAGAAATCGTGAAAATTTCAGTTGCGGGCGAAGGAATTACCGCCACCTATAAGGATGGCCACACCGCTACTTCTAAAAAAGAACTCGAATCCGGCCTGACCGTGACTTTGAAAAATCTTGGAGTCCCAGACGAAGCCCTCCAGGAAGTAAGTATCGGCGTTGAGGAAGAATCAGGATTCCAGTTCTGGGCCGCGATCCTCGTTCCAACACTTTTACCCTTGCTCGTTATCGGTTTTATTTTCTGGATCATGTTCCGTCAGGCTCGCTCCGGCATGAACCAGGCCTTCAGCTTCGGCCGCTCGAGCTTACGCCTTTCCATTCCGAAAGAAAAAGTTCTTTTTGGTGACGTCGCTGGTCTCCGTGAAGCTAAAGAAGAACTGGCGGAGATCGTTGATTTCTTAAAGGCTCCGAAAAAATTCCTGGACTTAGGCGCGCGCATTCCTCGCGGCGTTTTACTGGTGGGACTCCCCGGGACCGGGAAAACACTTTTGGCAAGGGCAACAGCGGGCGAATCGAACGTTCCTTTCTTTCATATTTCAGCTTCAGAGTTTGTAGAGATGTTTGTTGGTGTCGGCGCCGCTCGCACCCGCGATGCTTTCGCCACAGCCAAGAAAGCGGCGCCTTCTATTCTTTTTATTGATGAAATCGATGCCGTTGGTCGCCAGCGCGGCGCCGGTATGGGCGGTGGCAATGATGAGCGCGAACAAACACTGAACCAGATATTAGTCGAGATGGATGGTTTTGACCGAGAGACCCAGGTGATCGTCCTTGCCGCCACCAACCGACCGGATGTGCTTGATCCAGCCCTCCTCCGCCCCGGACGATTCGACCGTCGCGTCATTTTGGATATGCCCGACATTAACGATCGCGAAGCCATCTTGAAAATTCACGGCCGCGGAAAAGCGATTGATCCCCAAATTGATTTACGAAAAGTGGCTGTGCGTACGCCGGGATTTTCTGGCGCTGATCTCGCGAACGTGATGAACGAGGCCGCCTTGCTGGCTGGTCGGAAAAACCAAACAACAATTCTCCTGGATGACTTTTACTCGGCCGTCGAAAAAGTGATCCTTGGGCCCGAACGAAAAAACCGAGTTATTTCAAACAACGAAAAGAAAATCACAGCCTATCACGAAGGTGGCCACGCTCTCGTTTCCGCTTCCTTGAAGGATGCCGACCCGGTTCATAAGGTTTCTATTGTCAGTCGTGGCTTTGCTGGCGGCTACACCATGAAACTCCCCACCGAAGACCGACATCTCAAAACAAAAAATCAATTCTTAGCCGATATTGCCGTAGCGCTCGGCGGATTTGTGGCTGAAAAATTAACCTTCGGAGAAACCACGACCGGCCCGTCAAACGACCTCAAAGAAGCTTCCGAGCTGGCTCGCAAGTTAGTCACCAAATATGGCATGAGTAATTTGGGCCCGCTGACCTTTGGCAATACCCAGGAAATGGTTTTCTTAGGCCGAGAGATGACGACCGAGAAGAACTACTCCGAAAAAACCGCCATGGATATTGACCACGAAATTCAGAGCGTCATGCAAAAAGCCTATGACGCCGCCCATGATATTCTGAAGAAACATAAAAAAGCGCTCCAGAAAATTGCCGAGACCTTAATGGAAAAAGAAACGTTGGAGCAGGAACAATTTTACGCCATTTTGAAACCGTTTCACATCAAGCCAACAGTGTTTGGCGCCTAAAAATGAATCTCTACGGGCTTACACCCGTAGTTTTATGCGAATAAGAAACATTAGAATAAGAACAGTTTTATGCTCTCTTGAAACCGTTCAAGATTTCTCCAATCAACTTCAGCGCGTAAGGCGCAACTAATAACAGAAAACTTATAACTTAAAACCGCTGTCGGTCCTTAGTTTTGAGTATTTAGTTTTTAGTTGTGTGTGATAGTGCGCCCGCTTGGCCTGCCTATCGGCAGGCAGGGATCCCCGCCTTCGCTAAAGCTACGGACGGGTAAGAAACCAAGGATACTGTGCCTGCACTTCGAAACTTTAGTGAAGTAGTGGGCCAGGATGGAATCGAACCATCGGTCACCATATTATAAGTATGGCGCTTTACCATTAAGCTACTGGCCCAGTCTGTTGGCTATCCCGACGCCAGCAAGTGTCGGGATCCCGTCTTCGTTATTACATAGATTGCGCGCCGGGACGGGCGCTTCTCGGTAATAGTACTGCCTCTCTCCACTCCCTGCCAAGAGATACTAACTCGCGCCGCCGCTGGTTATAGTGTCGAATTGATTTATAGAATCGCGGGCTTCACGATCAAAGTTATTGATGGCGTTCACCTGCGCGTTAATTTCTTCAATGAGCGCTTTGATATTCGTTGTCTGCCCATAAGAACCTCCGGAAAAACGTAATTTCAAAGTCTCAAGAAGCTTGGCCGTAGAGTCGCTGTACTGAATGAGACGGCTGATCATCGCCAGGCGACTACTAATAGAACGAAGAGCCAGATCTCGTGCCTGCTCCGATTCAATTGACTCGAGCGCCTTCGTCATTGCTTCCAATTCTTTGGACAGCGCGATGGCCCGTTCTTTTATCTCTTTGTTTTTTTCGATCAGTTGATTGGTGAGCGTGAGCGCTTCGGCATATTTCCCCGCCCGATCAAGCTTGTTTATTTCTTCAAGAGACGCAGTTGATTTTGTTGATATATCAACGATCCCCTGCGCAATCAAAGCGCCTTGCATCCGGGCTTCGGTGAAGGCCGGTGAAACGCCTCGAGATGCGCCCATAAGATAGGTGAGAACGCCTCCGCCAATTACCATAACTACAAAGGCGATGACAACTTTGCTGCGCCGGGAAAGCTGATCCATTTCATTCAGAAAGCTCATTTTGATATGTTCTAGTTCTACATAATCTCCTCCAAAAATACAAGTATTGAAGCTGACACTAAAATGCGATAGATTGAAAAGGCTTTATTATCGATGAACTTTGGCGGGCTTGCCCGCCGAAACTTTAGTGAAAGCGGGTATCGTATAATGGTCATTACTTCAGTTTTCCAAACTGAAAACAGGGGTTCGATTCCCCTTACCCGCTCTGAGTAAAATAAATTGGTCCAGTCCTTGTGATTGGGCTAATTTATTTCTCTGTATGGTAGGGGAATCGAACGGGAAGGGGCGATGGGGAAACGGGAGTTTCTCCAAGGCGGAAACACTAAAACCGCTGGGTTTTAGAAAATTATGCGCAGTATAATTTTGTTCGCTTCCCCTTACCCGCTCAGTCAAAATTAAAATGCCTATCGCAAGATGGGTATTTTAATTTGGAGAATGTTAGAACCCGAATACGCCGTCAAATGGATTTTATGTACAGATTTGATAGTTGCGTAAGACCAACCGTCCTTTTTGTCGCTTACTTAGAAGTGCGTTCCTTAACAAACTTTGAGACCTCTAAGGGGCTTAGCAGCTCTGGCCACAAGAGTCCGGCCTCTTCGCTATAAGTTGGCATGTTGAATTTCTCTCCAATCTTTGCTAAATAATCTCCCGCCGTACCGATGTTGTGGAATCTTTCATCCTTTTTTAAAAGAAGTAGTATTTCCTTAAGAAGACTCGCACATTCTTGAGAAATAAATTGCCATGACCCTACAAGATCACTCTTAGAAAGTTCCATTAGAGATTGTCTGCGTCTTATTACATCTTCAGAAAGTTCCAAATTTAAATCCGTTGCTACGATCATTAATTGCTGAAAATATACCCAAATACTGCTGCTATCTTGCGATTCGACAACATCGTCAAAATACTCCCTTATGTTAGTGCTGAAAACTTTATGACTAACAGAAATACCAAGGATATCCTTCGGCTTCACCCTACCCTTGATACTTGCTTCCTGCTCTCCTCTGTCAGCTTTTACTTTTGAATCCAACACTAACGACCAACTCATTGGTTCAAAATGAGTGATTTCAGACAAATAAAAATTACGTGGGTAAGCATAAATTTCATAATCAAAGTCAGACATATGACCAAATGGACTTCGCTCCATCGAAATACGGTCTGCAAATTTTTTTCTAACGAGACCTGTAGTAAGTGCCTTCTCGGTGTTAAATAAGCCCCCTAAGAATTGACTGTCCTTGATGTGGTGAGTATAGCCAAGGGTATGGAAAAGGATATCCTTATTATCTGGAGAACGGATATCTATAACTCTGTCCATTGCTTTTCTCTTAGTTTCAGGGGAAGTCTCACTTGTTTTTAGTGTATCAACATGTTGCTCTGTTAGGTGTTCTCCGCCACAAAGCTCACATATTAATCTGGTATATCCTTCCTTCATACAAATATTTTATCACAATTCTAACTCCAAAATGCCTATATTTATGAGACCGCAAAAACCTGCCATTTTCGGACAGATTTGTTGCTTCCGGATAAAGAAGAATCGAACGGGAAGGGGCGATGGGGAAACGGGAGTTTCTCCAAGGCGGAAACACTAAAACCGCTGGGTTTTGAGAAGCGAGTGAAACGAGCGCGTGAGCTTCCCCTTGCCCGTTCAAAGAGAATCGCTAGGTTGTAGAAAATTCTGTGAAGTAGAATTTTATTCGATAGCTACGACTTTATAGACGTGATACAGTGTTATCATGTCTCAACAAGGATTCCAATTGAAGTTTATTGATATAATGGTAGCAGTGGTCTTGGGATTAGGTTTTCAGTGGTGGCCAGAACTAAAAGAACCGTGGCAATACATCGCTTTTATTTTTGCGTACTTCAACCTTGTTGACTATTGGATTGATTACAATCCAGCAGCCAAGAAATACACGCTGGGCCTTGAGATCGACATCGTACTTCATACACTTATTATTTTCAGCATGTTTCTCCTCGTATTCTCAGCACAACAAAGCTTATCTTATTTTCTTTTTGCATTTGGATTTTACCGAGCAACAGACATTCTCTGGCTCTGCATGATTAAAGCAAAACATAAAAAAGTGACTGGAGATATAGTTTACGTTAATACATGGCTTGTATCTGACATTGTAGAAAGCTCCGTGGCCCTTGGTCTTGGTGTTGTTGCATTGTATGAGATAATTGCCCCTCTCTATATCTTGATCTCATTCGTACTCATTCGCGTATGCACTCGACTCCTTTCGAGCGTGCGATATAAAAAGATTTTTTACGCTTTTTAACCATACTACTTATATGAAAATCGAATGGAACAAAGTAACCTGATATTCGAAACTACTTGCAATTGTGGTTTTCGTTCTAACCTTCTGGACTGGCTTCATTATTGGAATGGGTATAAGCGATTCACAAACTAGAGACGATCAATTCACCAGCCAAAATTATTGTTGAACCGCGCGCAAAAACAATCCAAATCCAATATGACTAATAATCAACAAGAACAAACTGAGGAGTTCGTCATCTCGGGCGACGAGGTGATGGCTAAAATTAAGGAGATCATCAAAGCGGGCAATGCTCGCCGGATTATTATCAAAAACGAAGCAGGCGACTCGGTGATCGAAATTCCCCTCACGCTTGGTGCCGTTGGTGCCCTCCTTCTCCCTACGCTCGCCGCTATTGGCGCCGTGGCCGCCTTGGTTACCAAATGCACTATCGTGGTTGTCCGGAAAAATCCTTAGAACCCATCTCAAAAATAGCTCCGCCGCGTTCCTTTGAGTTTTGTCCGCCTACCACGGCACGGCGAGGAGACATATGCCAAAGCATAGGCTCCGAGGAGTAACAAAGGTGGCGGACAAAACTCTTGGAACCGAAGGATAGGGAGAATTTAGAGGAAGCCGGTGTCATTTCCGCCTCGCTGTGCCTCAGGGCACACCTTCGTTGTCATTTCTTGTTTTCCTCTAAATTCTCCTCTATCGCGGCTGGATATATTTTTGAGATGGGTTCTAGACATCGTTGACACACTCGTAGTCCCCCTGTTATTTTGAGAAACAGCAGTGGGGCTTTTTACAGCCAGAAGGAGGGTGCGGGGTGAACAGAATAAGTTATCCGGTTGATCTATGGGCAAGAGAGAATCGTCCGTTCGATTTCGGGACATACGCCACCGTCAGTAAAATGATGTCTGGCGAAATGCCGACGAACGAGATTCGCAAAATCTTGTTGACCTGGAACAACGAACCACTAACGAAGGATCGTTGGTGGGGCGCCTATCAGGCTGTTCGTGCTGGTATGCGAACCATCACGCTTCCCCGTCCGGCTTTCGATGTCTGTGGCACAGGCGGCTCCGGAATCAAGCCATTCAACGTCTCCACGGCGGCGGCCATTGTGCTCGCGGCGGCAGGCGTGGGTGTGGCGAAGTATGGCAGTAAAAGTTTCTCCTCGAAATCTGGGGCGGCTGACGTTCTCAAGCTACTTGGGGTAAACATTGATCTCTCGCCAGCAGCCATCATCGAGTGTTTTCGAAGAACAGGATTTGCATTTCTCTATGCTCCTCGCTTTCATCCGAACATGCGATATATTTCGGAGGCGAGACAGGATCTGGGAGTGGCCACGATTTTCAACCAGATTGTTTTCCTCCCCAATCCTGCAAGACCGTATCGCATATTGGGAGTGGCGGGTAAATTCCAAGAACAACTCTCTCTTTATAGCGATGCTCTGTTTTCCGAGGGATCGGTCGGTCTTGCGGTCACCGCGCTTGATGGAATGGACGAAGTATCCGTCGGGTCAGCAACGTGCGTACGACAAATTGGAGCAGCAGAAAAGAAGAGTTACTACATCTACTTGGAGGAAACGGGGATCTCCCACGGAATCCCAAACGATGTCCAAGTAAAAGATCCCGAAGGATCAGCCGATCTGATCCTCAAGGTTCTCAAGGGCAAAGAAGGAACAGCCCTCGATATGATACTCTTGAATGCTGCTCTACCTCTTTCGGTCGCGAGACAGTGCACTCTCCGTCATGCGCTTTTCCTGGCTCGTGAAACAATCGAGTTGGGAACAGCAGCTCAAAAGCTTGAGGAGATCGTGCGTGCCTCTCGAGCTCTTTCCTAACATCATAAGACTCCCCTGTCCGCAGGCGAGTCTTTTTTATATGCCAAAGTTCCATGCCAAAACCACGGCCGTGAGGCCGTGGATACGGGGCATATCCGTATTGTCATTGCGGGCATATTAGTCAGAAATGTGTGCTGGAGATCAGATGTATGCTGATAGAATCTCGGTTATTGAGAAAAGTGATTGAACCACTTTAATCGGAGAGAATTGCACTAGGTGACCTATACGCATATCCAGTCGTATTTTCCTCTACAGATCGGGGTAGAATAGCACACATTTCTGACTAATATGCCCATTGCGAGGAGTCCGGCAATTGTCGGACGACGTGGCAATCTAGATTGCTTCGCTTTGCTCGCAATGACAGGCGGACAAGCGCAGCTTGAGCTGTATGGGAAACCACGGCGGTAACGCCGTGGTAGTTCATTTTCTGTCGCAACGCGACAGAAAATAACCCTGACTTGTCCTGAGTTTACTGAAGGAACGTAGTCGAAGGGTATTCAATATTACTTAATCCGGAAAAAATGGCGTTTCCCTATTTTCAAAACATCTCCCTTCTTGGGATTGCTATAAGGACTGGTGTCTTTTTTTTCATTCACTTCTAACCCGCCTTGCTGAATGAGTCGGCGCGCTTCGCTATTACTTTTCGCCACGCCACTCTCGACCACATAGACCACATTATTCCCGCCGGAAATTTCCGAGAGGGCGATATAGTCTTTTTCGCTAATTTCTTTCTTAGAAAATACTCGATCAAACTTTTCCTCAGCTACCGCAGCTTTTTTCTTATCGTGATATAAAGCCACAATCTCACGAGCTAACGTCACTTTGGCATCCCGCGGCGAACCGCCTACATATTCTTTTATTTTGATTTCGGAAAGATCGGTGCATAGTTCAAAATATTTTTTCATCAAACGATCCGGTAAGGACATAATTTTCCCGAACATTGAATCCGCACTTTCCGTTAAACCAATATAATTCCCCAATGACTTGCTCATCTTCTTCTCACCATCCAAGCCCTCGAGAAGCGGCGTGATGAAAACATTCTGTGGCGGAAGATTAAACTTCTCCATCAGTGTCCGCCCCGTGAGCAAGTTAAACGTCTGATCATTGCCGCCGCACTCCACATCGGCTTTGACCACAACCGAGTCGTATCCCTGCATAATCGGATAGACGAGTTCGTGAATACGAATTGTCTCCCCTGCTTTGAGGCGTTTTGAAAAGTCATCGCGCTCGATCATCTGCTGAACACTGACCAAACTCAAAAGATGCACCAGTTCCTTCCCCTGCAGTTTTTTGAGCCACTTACTATTGTAATGAACCTCCGCTTTCCTGATATCAATGATCTTCCCTGCTTCTTTTAAATAGTTTTTGAGATTGGCCTTAATCTCCTTCTCCGTAAGTGGTGGTCGGGTTTTATTTTTTCCCGTTGGATCGCCAATCTGGGCCGTGAAGTCGCCGATGATTAAAACCAGCTTGTGCCCTAAATCCTGAAAAGCGCGCAGTTTTCGTAAGACCACCGCGTGGCCAAGATGGAGATCTGGCGCGGTGGGATCAATGCCAAACTTGATACGCAATTTTTTCGTGCCGTGAAGCTGTTTCTCCAAAACATCTTTTTTGATCACCCCTTCCACGCCTCGCTCCAATAGATCTTTGATTTTTTCTTCTTTGGACCTCATATTAAAAATTGCTTTCGTTACGACCTGCAAGAGTTTCGAGCGAAAAGCCCGAAGCCTGACAAAGGAATAGTAACACTATTTTGAGGAAGGATGAGGGCTTTGCAGTCGAAAATGTTGGCATGGTTCGTAGAAATGAATTCTTAATATGGGGTCTGCATGTGGCTTTATTGTAACAGAAACGCCGCTTCTCGAAAGCGGCGGCTTTTCTCTTTAACTTTTAGAACCATTAGCTACGAGACTTGGTCACCTCACTGAAGCTTTGGCGGAGTGCCTGCCCGTCCGTAGTCTAGGCGGGGAAACCGTAACGACGTAGATGATGGCTTAAAAATAAAATGACTGTTTATTTTCGCTTTTTGATAATTTCATCAACAAGTCCGTATTCTTTGGCCTCTTCGGCGGTCATCCAAAAATCACGATCAGTATCTTTCTCAATCTTATCTAGCTTCTTTCCGGTATGTTTGGCCAAGATTTCGTTCAACCGATGCTTCACCCGGATGATCTGCTTCGCTGCAATCTCAATTTCGGTCGCCTGACCTTCGGCGCCACCCATCACCTGGTGGAGCAAAATTTCGGAGTTCGGCAGGGTCATGCGTTTGCCATCGGCGCCGGCAGCAAGCAAGACCGCGCCCATCGAAGCGGCCATACCGACACAGATTGTGGAAATATCCGGCTTCACGTGTTGCATGGTGTCATAGATGGCAAGTCCAGCCGTGACCGATCCACCCGGCGTGTTCAAATAGAGCTGAATATCTTTTTTCGGATCCTCGTGCTGGAGAAATAAAAGCTGGGCGATAACCGTATTCGCCACTGCGTCGTTAATCGGTCCGCCCAAAAACACGATGCGCTCTTTTAAGAGACGCGAATATATATCGTAGGCTCGCTCGCCATACTGGGCTTTTTCAATAACTGTTGGAATTAAATTCATAGGTTATAAGATAATTTTTTTTCGACTGTTTACATCTTTAGATTCTTTACTTCGATTCTTTCTTGAACATCTCCATTGCATCAAGAATTTCTTTCTTCGCAACTTCGGCATTCTCCCAACCTTCCACTTCCACTTTCTTTCCCTGTAAATCCTTCATGTGTTCAAACATGTGCACAATTTCCTTCAAAAGGTGCGGATTATATTTTTCCACATCGGCTAAATCCTTAATTGTCTCGAATCGCGGATCTTTTGTCGGTACAGATAAAATTTTTGAATCTCGCTCTCCCGAATCAATCATCTTCAACATGCCAATCGGACGAATCTCCACAAGGCACCCAGAAAATAAAGGATCGTTGCCGAGCACTAAAGCATCCAAGTGATCACCATCCTCTGAGCGAGTCTCCGGGATAAAACCGTAGTCGACAGGATAGTGAAATGGCGAATAAAGCACCCGATCAAGTTTGATTACTCCCAGCTTCTCATCAAACTCATACTTGTTCTGGCTTCCCTTCGGAATTTCAATAATTGCATTTACTTTTTCCGGCGCCTTCTCCCCTATTGGTACATTATGTAATGACATATTGTTTCAGTGGTTAGTCCCGACGCTACGGTCGGGATCCCGACTTCTTTGTTCGACTATTTTAAATTATACGTCGGGATTATTTGTTATTAATTCTTCGTCCTTTATTAGTTATCAGTGCCTAATCATCCTGTTCGTCTGGCGGAACATCGGCTCCTTCCGGAGCGGCCGTCGCCTCAAGGTCTCCAGCAGTACCCCCTTCCTGCTCTTCTTCTGGTCGAGCCTGCGAACGTACATCAATCTTCCAGCCGGTCAGCTTCGCCGCCAGTCGGACGTTTTGCCCGCCTCGGCCAATCGCCAAACTTAACTGATCGTCAGCCACATAGACTCTCGCTTCGCGTCGCGGCAAAATCTCAACGCTCTTGGCTTTGGCTGGAGAAACCGAACTGCCGATAAATTTCTCCGGATCTTCCGACCACTCGATAATATCAATTTTTTCCTGACCAAGTTCGTTGTTTACCGCCATGACGCGCGTTCCTCGCTGACCAACACAAGCACCAACTGGATCAACGCCGTCGACATGTGACGCAACGGCAATTTTCGTACGACTCCCCGCTTCGCGAGCGATGGATTTTATCTCCACCGTTTTATCCGAAATTTCCGGAACTTCCATCTCGAACAACTTGCTCACAAAATTCGGATGTGATCGCGAAAGAATAATTCCCGGCAGTCGCGTGTCTTCCTGAACCGCCAAAACCAAAAATCGCAACCGTTCGCCCGGTCGGTAGTGTTCATTTGGAATTGATTCGTTGGCAAACATAACGCCAACTGCCCGGCCAAGATCGATATAGACATGGCCCCGCTCAAAGCGCTGAACCACACCACTCACAATTTGTCCTTCCTTGTTTCGCCATTCGTTTAAAATAGAATCGCGCTCCGACTCGCGAAGACGCTGTAAAATAACCTGCTTCGCGGCCTGCGCCGCAATGCGGCCAAAATCTTCGTGCAACTCAAGCGGAAATGTTACCTCTTCACCAAGCTCAAATTTTTTTCCTGGAAATTCTTTTTTGGCATCTTCGATCATCAAATGGCGCTCCGGATTATAGCGGGGCAAATGATCTTCTTCGGAAAGTATTTCATCATCGCGCCGTCGCGGTTCATATACTTCCGGCTCTTCCCCCTCCTCGACCATACGCACCGTGCTCTCATCAACAATAATTTTAACGAGTGAGAAAGACATCTCGCCGCTTTTTGGATCAAGTTTGGATTTAATCACCTCTCCCCTTTTCCCATATTCTTTTTTATATGCCGAAGCAATCGCCGCTTCGACAGCCTCAAGTACTTTATCAGCTGAAAGCCCCTTCTCGTCAGCGACCTGCTGAATTGCTTTTCCAAGATCTTTTAGATTCATCCCGTTAGAAGCAGATCGCGATCAATGTAATCTGCTCTTTTATAATTAATTCGACTATTAAATTTTTATTACTATCCTCATCTCGCAGAAGCGATCGCGGCTTCTAACGGGATTAAGTTCACTGTCGAGAAGTCTTTTATTTAAAAAATCCGCTTCTAAGCGGATGACACTATCGACCTTATCTACATTATCATAAGTAGCCATCTTGTCAAAGGCTCCGGCTTGTTTTTTTTCGCCACGATCTGAGGGGCGTAGCGGCAAGCCAGAACGAGACTCCTCTACGGAGCAAACGGGGCGCAGGATTTACCCAATGTTCTTGTAGTGTTTATATCTACAAATGTCGTCTTGAAGAGAGAGGGCTAGAAGATCAATTCTCCATCCGGTCTTATCCATGAAGTGCTCTGGATGCTTGTTGGCAAACCAAAGACAGGTCTTTCGTAACTTTCTAAGCTTACTAACCGTCAAGTTGTCCTCTGGGGTAAGCTGATAAACACTTTTGTTTATCAAGGTTTTAACCTCAAAAAAGACTAATTCTTGCCGATATCCGGCAATAATATCAATCTCTCCGAAGGGAGTACGAAAATTCCGCTCTATTACTAGGTATTTCTTTCCGGCAATAATACGGCAAGCTAGATCTTCACCAATCTTGCCGATTTCCAGATGTTCATTCATGTTCAAAATGTTTAGCGCTAAACAATTTCATGCCAATATCTGGGGATAAAATGTTTAGCGCTAAACATTTTAATGGCTCGATCGATCGAATGAGCCATTCGATTGAGCCTATAATGTTTGTCGCTAAACATTCTTATAATATTGAGTGTTCAAAAAGTTCCTGTTTTTGGACAAATTGTTTAGCGCTAAACAATTCTTCTATATATGGAGTCTTTTTGGTGGCTATTTATGAGTAAAATGTTTGTCGCTAAACATTTTATCCACAGATTCGTACTTTTGGAATGTTTAGCGCTAAACATTCTAGTTTTGATAAACAAAAGTGTTTGTCAAAAGTATATACGGCAACATTGCCGGAATAGGAAGCTGATTCTCTATGGTAATATAGCACATAGTTGTTAATAGTTGACAACTATATTACTCCTTCCTATGATACACAAATATGTTTGTCGCCCAGACGAGGCAGTGCAAAATGTTTGGACAAAAAGGTCGTATATACTCTTCTTAGAAAAACTGATCCCCTTCCTGGCGTTTAAATTGCTTTTTCATAAACTCACTTATAGAATGGTACGTATGCTAAGCACGGAAAAGGTAGGAAAATATAAACAGATTCTTGAGATCGAGCGGAAAAAACTTTCAGACGAGGTGGAGAAGCAAGGAACATCGCCTGATTTTGGCGAGGGTGTAGAGGACTTGGATGGCGAGGCTGACGAAGCCGAAGAACTGGAAAACCAACTTTCCGTTGGCGACACTTTGCGCGAGCGCTTGAATCAAGTTGACGAGGCCCTGGAAAAAATTGAAAACGGCACTTACGGTATCTGCGAAGAGTGTGGAAATGAAATTGATGAGAAAGTTCTCCAAGCTGCGCCGGAATCAATCCTGTGCGCTGAGTGTAAAAAAGGACACGCTTAATTTAATTTCTTTCTCCGGAAAGAATCGGTGAGTATTCATAGCCTGGCCACGGTTTATTCCGCGGAGCTTGAAGGCGTTGATGCGCGCCTCATCGAAGTGGAAGTTGATTTAAATGTCGGCCTCCATGCTTTTACTATTGTTGGTCTCGCGGACAAGGCGTTGAACGAAGCGCGTGAACGAGTGAACTCCGCTTTAAAAAATTCTGGCGTCAAACCGCCGAACCGCGAGAATCGCCGCATCACCGTAAATCTCGCGCCGGCCGATGTGAAAAAATCTGGCTCGCAATATGATCTGGCCTTAGCCCTCGGTTATCTTCGCGCGACTGAACAGATTGCGCCTTTTGAAACAAAGAATAAATTATTCATTGGAGAGTTGGCGCTTGATGGACGGGTGCGACCAATCGTCGGCGCCTTAAGTATCGCCGAGATGGCCAAGCGTTTAGGATTTTCCGAACTCTATCTGCCGGAAGAAAATGCCCGCGAGGCATCGGTCATAAAAAATCTTACGATTACCGCGATTCCAACTCTGCAAAGTTTAGTTCTGCATCTCGAAGCTAAAGAAATTCTTCCTCCGACTATTTTTTCAATTCACGAACGAGAGCGGGGGAATGAGATTGATTTTTCAGAGATCAAAGGACAGGAGCATGCCAAACGCGCCTTAACTATTGCGGCGGCGGGAGGACATAATGTCTTGCTCGTTGGTTCGCCGGGAGTAGGGAAAAGTTTACTGGCACAAGCGCTTTCAGGAATCTTGCCATCGCTTAATTTGGAGGAGGCGATTGAGGTCACAAAAATTCGAAGTGCTTCCGGCACTGTTTTGCCTGGCCTCGTGACCGAGCGGCCATTTCGCGCGCCGCATCATACCGCCTCCTTAATTGCCCTGGTCGGCGGCGGACCTCAACCCAAGCCTGGGGAGATTAGTCTGGCTCATCGCGGCGTTTTGTTTCTAGACGAAGTCCCGGAGTTCCAAAGGAGCGCTTTGGAATCACTTCGTCAGCCGCTCGAAAGCGGCTCGGTTACAATCGCGCGCGCCAAAGGGACACTGTCCTTTCCGGCCCGTTTCACATTGGTCGCCGCTATGAACCCCTGTCCTTGCGGATTTTATGGCGATCAAGAAAAAGAATGTCGTTGTGGCGCCTATGAGATTATTCGTTATCAGAAAAAAATCTCGGGGCCGCTTTTGGACCGGATTGATTTACAGGTGAAGGTCTCGCGCGTCGCCATCGACGAACTGCAAAAGAGAGGGGAGCGACCCAAAGAAACGCCCTGTATTCGAGCGGCGGTCGAAAAAGTTCGCGAAGTCCAAAAAGAACGATTCCGCGCGCTTCCTATTCATGTAAACTCCGAAATGTCTTCGAAACTTGTCGACGAGTTTGTGCCGCTCACCCCAGCAGCCAAAGATTTTATGTCCTCTTTGAAAAAACACCATCTCTCACCCCGCGGCTACTATCGTTTATTAAAAACCGCCCGCACCATTGCCGACCTCGAAGAGAAAACAATTGTGGATCTACCCCACGTCGCTGAAGCTTTTAGCTACCGAATTAGAGAGGAGTAGTCTGGACACGGCATCGCAGAAAATAACCGTCCCATGAACGTTAAGATTTTTGATGCAAAAGTTGAAAGATTTATTTCAACACTTGATAAAGAAATAATGGTTCGAGTCCTTCGCACTATTGATCTCCTCCAGGTGTTCGGTCATAAATTTAGCTTGCCGCATAGCAAAAAAGTGAGTAAACATCTTTTTGAGCTTCGCGTGCGCGGCCAGCAGGAAATCAGAATTTTCTATGCTTTCTATGGTGGGGAGGCAGTGCTCCTTCATGGATTTATTAAGAAATCCCAACGCTTACCACAAAAAGAAATGAAAGTGGCTGAGAAGAAATATAGACTCCTTGAAAGGAGATAACACATATGTTATGTTCTATTCATCATGAAAAGTTATCCGCAATTTAAAAAAGAACTGCTCAAAAACCCTGGGGTGCGACGAGCATATGAAGAACTGGGCCCTGAATTTGAGATCATTGCCCTTCTCATAAAAACCAGGCTTGCCAAGCATATGAGTCAGCGAGAACTCGCGCGCAAGATAGGAACTCAGCAGGAAGCTATTTCCCGATTCGAGTCGGGGAGATACAATCCAAGTTTGTCTTTTCTCTACAAAGTTGCCAGTGCGCTCGACGCCCGAGTAAAGATTTCTATTAGTTCAAAGTAGAAAAGTTTTATTCTCGCTATCGATCGCCGAGGCTTTTAGCTACCATATCCGCGAGGAGCGAGATACTGAAGACTGACAGAACGATTGTCGGCCTGGCATGCCACAAGAAGGCAGCTGTGATAATTTCGATTAAACAGAAAGAAAAGTAAAAAAACCAGACCTTTCATTTAGGTCTGGCGTCGTCTTCCCTTAAAATCCGTAAGAGATGCCAACTCCTACAGCGCTAAGGTGCCCAACATCACCTTCAAGAAAGACTCCCCACTGTCTCCAAGGAACAAAGATTCCCAAGGGAACATTGACCTCTTCTCGGATTGGCGTGAAGAATCCTCGATTTCTTGCTCCGATCGGAACAAGAGCGCTCACTCCTGCATAGGGTGTCAACTTCTCGAATCCACGACTTATGACAAAAGCCGTATTCAAGAGAACTGTCGAGGATTGATCTCGGGCATTGATCGGCAGAGCAATAGTGTTGAAAAGAGACGTGTCAAAACCTTGTACTTGAAAAAGGTTAAAGTTTCCACCAATTCCAAGCCAAGCTTGAGCTTTCTTTTTTACGTTCGTTTCACCCGCAATCAGGTAGAGATCGAAACGGTCACTGAGCCCTCGGATGTATTGGACATAAGCGACGTTCAAGTGAACCCCATCAACGAACTGGTGGTTCTCGGTGAGAAGGACAGCCTGCTTTCCCGATCCCAAGGTTTCCGCTGTCGTAAGAATCTGGCAGTGAGCTTCTTCAGCTTTCAGGCTCAAGAGCATGAGCCAAAGAATTGCCAAAAACGCCAATATCGGGACCAAGGCCAATACCACCTCTTTAATCCCTTTCATTATTTTATCTCCTTGTCCTCTATAGAGCTACGTACACGGTACGTTAAAACAATCATCAGTCAAAGTACATGACTTATGTGTACTTAAAAAACCCATATTAAACAAGGCTTTTTGCAATAAGTTTACAAGTTGTCATAAAACTTGACACTTTTAGAAGAAATACTATATTCCCCCTATGGAGACAATTCAAGTGTTAAGAGAGTTAGGACTTGAAGGCAATGAAGCCAAGGTTTATCTTGCCCTTCTTCAGAATGGACCCTCGTCGGTTCTTCAGATCGCCAGAATTACTCAACTGAAACGACCTACGCTGTACCTCATTCTTGATGAACTGGCAAATAAAGGACTGACCGCGCTGGTGCCTGGAGAAAAAAAGAAGCTATTTCTCGCGCTTTCCCCAGAGCGGCTAGAAGAAGAACTCGGAAGAAAAACCCAGTTGTTGCAAAAGTCATTGCCTGAACTCCTCGCGTTCTACCGTATGCAAACCGCCAAACCAGCCATTCAATTTTTTGATACGCGGGAAGGAATGATGAGTATTTATAAGGAAATTGCCGCCACCCGAACTAGGGAACTCTTAACCTTCTTCTCTCTTCAGGATATACCCCAGGATTTTTCTGAGTCTTACGAACTTTTTGTCAGTGCTTTCAAGAAAAGAACAATGGCGGTGCGTGAAATTGCTTACGCTCAAGACAAAAACCACTTCTATTTGAATCAACTGAAAAACTTGCCTAACTACGAGGTGCGGTTTACTTCCGTAGAGTACAAGTTTCTGACTGACAACTTTATTTACGGACACAAGGTAGCGATCTTTTCTTTCAAGAAGCGATTTGCTCTTACGATCGAAAGTGAAGATGTGGCTCGCTCTTTTCGATCGATCTTCGAACTGGCCTGGCAGTCAGCCGAGAGATCTTAAATTTGATTCTATATTTTGATCACATCTGCCTTTCAAGGGTGCGCTTAGCCATAACTTCGGAACCCGATAGAGAGGTGTTCGCCCAATGGGTAGTTCCAGGCAATCGTTTTCCACATGAAATCAAAAATCGTTTGCATGAAACTCGACATCTCTTCGAGCTGAGGACACATGGCGAACAAGAAATTAGAATATTGTATGCCTTTCATCGGGACACATCGGTACTCCTTCATGGATTTATTAAGAAATCCCAACGCTTACCACAAAAAGAAATGAAAGTGGCTGAGAAGAAATATAGACTCCTTGAAAGGAGATAACACATATGTTATGTTCTATTCATCATGAAAAGTTATCCGCAATTTAAAAAAGAACTGCTCAAAAACCCTGGGGTGCGACGAGCATATGAAGAACTGGGCCCTGAATTTGAGATCATTGCCCTTCTCATAAAAACCAGGCTTGCCAAGCATATGAGTCAGCGAGAACTCGCGCGCAAGATAGGAACTCAGCAGGAAGCTATTTCCCGATTCGAGTCGGGGAGATACAATCCAAGTTTGTCTTTTCTCTACAAAGTTGCCAGTGCGCTCGACGCCCGAGTAAAGATTTCTATTAGTTCAAAGTAGAAAAAAACATTCTCATTATCAATCGCCGAAGCCCTTAGTTGTCGCATCCGCGAAGAGTAACTTGGTACAATTTGACAGTTTTTATATTTCTTGTTAAAAAATTAGAAGTCTTTTTGTGGGAGGTCGTTGTGAGGGAAAATTCTCAGAGGGCACTTCGTCGACGCATCGCGGGTCTAAAAGAGAAGCGTCGTTCCAAAATGCATTGGCAAAGCTGGGGACATCGTCGAGTCATTCAGCTGAGGGAGCAACCAAAACGTTGCAGTTGCCAGCATTGTTGCAATCGACGGCGACGTCCTGGATCTGTGAAGGATCGTATCACCGTGCAAGAAAAGAGATCTCTGATTGAGCTTCAGGAATCTGTTGGTTTCGATTTTTTCGAGTTGGGCGTCTATCTCGAAAGCGATTCTGACTGGTCGGATTATTACTATCCGCCAGATTACGAAGACAATTACATCTACTATTAACCGCTCATCTCAAGCGAGATGCGCGGTTTTTTATTATGAAGAAGAGTGGGGTAGAATATGGGTAATGAATTCTGAGACCAAATCCACTTCGGCAAGCTCCCTGGCTGGGCAGGCAGTGCAAGCCTGTCAGAACTGTCCTCCTTCGCTTCCGACTTCGCTAAAGCTTCGACGGACAAGAAAGCTACGGACGGACAAGTAAAAATATGAGCGAAGAAAAACAATGTCAGAACTGCAAGCAGCAGTTCACGATCGAACCGCGAGATTTTGATTTCTACAAAAAGATGGCTGTGCCGCCACCGACCTGGTGTCCGATGTGCCGCTTTCAGCGGCGACTACTGTTTATGAATAATCGTGAGCTTTATAGAAGAACTTGTGATCTCTGCAAGAAAAGCATTATTGCTATGTATCCGGCCGACAGTAAGCTGACGGTTTACTGTGATCCATGTTGGTGGAGCGACAAGTTGGACGGAGGTGAGTATGCGCGGGAGTACGATCCGACAAAACCGTTTTTTGAACAACTCAAAGAGTTAAACGAAGCAACTCCTCAGATGGCATTGGAAGCCAACTACCCCACGCTCGTCAATTCTGAATATATTAATCATGCGGCTACCGCGAAAAATTGCTACTTAATCTTTCTTGCTGATGAGTGTGAAAACGTACTGTACTCCGAAGTCCTGCTCCACATTAAAGACTCGATGGATACGACTATTTTTGAAAAAGCGGAGTTATGTTACGAAGTTATTAATTGTGGCAACTCGTACCGGCTATTCTACTCGGAAGATTGCGACAGTTGCCACGATGTTTCATTTTCCAAAGATTGCATCGGCTGTTCCAACTGCTTTGGTTGCATTGGTCTGCGGAGCAAGCAGTATCATATTTTTAACCAGCCGTACTCAAAAGATGAGTACGAGAGAAAAATAAAAGAGTTTAATCTTGGGTCACGAGAAAGTATCATGCGATTAAAGCAGAAGGCGCGAACTTTTTGGTTATCTTACCCACATAAATTCAGTCACTCACTGCGTAACGCGAACACAACAGGGGACTATGTCTATGGCGCGAAGAATGCGAAAGATATGTACTTGGTGAGCGAAGGAACAGAAGACTCACGATACTGTCAGATTATGACTATGCCGGGAGTAAAAGATTCTTACGATTACACCTTGTGGGGAAATGGAGCCCAGAGAATTTATGAAACAATGACCGCCGGAGAAGGAGCTGACAATATAAAATTTTCATTTCAAACTTGGCCGAATGTTCACGATATTGAATACTCTATGGCCACACTTTCCTCGTCGTATATGTTCGGCTGTGCCAACATACGAAACAAACAGTACTGCATCCTGAATAAGCAATATTCAAAAGAGGAATACGAAACATTGCGACAAAGGATAATAAGCGACATGAACGAAAAGCCTTACGCTGATTCGTTGGGACGTGCATATCCTTATGGAGAGTATTTTCCGCCAAGCCTTTCTTTATTTGGCTATAACGAAACATATGCCGCGGGCTACTTCCCGCTGTCTCGCAAAGAAGCGGAAGAGATGGGTCTCTCGTGGTACGAAGCTCAACCAAAAAATTACACGATTACGATCAAGGGAAAAGACCTCCCCGATACTATTGCCGAAATACAAGATTCTATTATTCAAGAAGTGATCGAGTGCGTAGGATGCCGAAAAGCATTTCGTATTGTCTCTGCCGAATTAGATCTTCTACGTCGTTTTCAATTTCCTTTACCACAACACTGTCCGAACTGTCGGTATCAAGAACGATGGGCCCGGGTAAACCCTCCTCGTCTTTACCCCCGCCCGTGTCAGTGTGTCGGCGCTCAGTCCGAAAACGAATCATATAAAAATCAATCGGCGCATTCTCACGGAAAAGAGAAATGTCCGAACACTTTCCAAACCTCCTACGCGCCTGATCGTCCAGAAATTGTCTACTGCGAGACTTGCTATCAAAGTGAAGTGGCCTAATTTTAAACAATTTCATATTTTATTTCACACCTTTGACTTACTATTCTCTTATTCGCGCGAATAAGAGAATATAGATTAGATTGGATAAAATAGTTGAGGTATGAAGCGCGACGGGGGATCATTGCCGGCGTGAATTTTTCTTGGGCCGAAAAACGTAGTAGCTAGAGCATATCTCAAAACCCCGTATTCTACACAAAAGCAATATCTTCGGCTGCGAACTGATTTCTCTTCCTTGAAATAGATCAACTATTCCTTTGTCAGAGAAATCAGTTCTCGCTCGAATCTCTCGCTAGAACCCATCTCAAAAATAGCTCCGCCGCGTTCCTTTGAGTTTTGTCCGCTCACCACGACACGACCTGCCTGCCGGCAGGCGAGGAGACATAGGCCAGAGCCTAGGCTCCGAGGAGTAACAAAGGTGACGGACAAAACTCTTGGAACCGAACGGATAGGGAGAATTTTCTGGAAGACGGTGTCATTTCCTCCTCGCTGTGCCTTAAGGCACAGCTTCGTTGTCATTCCTAGTCTTCCAGAAAATTCTCCTCTATCGCGGCTGGATATATTTTTGAGATGGGTTCTGGTGTGTAATGAAAGAGGATTTTGAGATATGCTCTAACTATGAAACAGAAGTTTTTTCTCCTCCTTTCTCTTTGGACTATTCTTTTCGTGACGATCCTGATCCGTCCTGGTTTGATCACTCGTTATCTTCCAAAAACCGACTCGCTCGCGCCCGAGACACAAAATCCGATTGCCGTTCAGCCACAAGCAGTACCTGTCATAATTGGCGGGGGACAAGTAACAACGACAGCGAAAACAACGACTTCGCTACGGGTCGTTACTCCGCAACCTACCATCAAACCGCCCGTCGCAATCATCACGCCGCCCATTCAGCCGGTCGTGGCCACCTCATCGTTAAATATAATTTCAATTCCGACGACAACACTGCCGACGATTCCGCCCGAGCAGTTCGTTGATGCTCAAAGCATTATGGGAATTTTATGCTCCTTTAACTACAGCTTCACCGACCCGACGACTGGTAGCGTCTATCAAGGCGACACCGAGAGAAAAGGATCGGGCGTGATTATCAATCCGCGCGGTTATGTTTTGACCAACCGTCATCTTGTTTCCTGGCCCGATGAGATCCAAAACGTGCCGATTGGCGGAAAAACATATCCGGTCACGATCCACTATAAATTAGAAAGTTGTCGCGGTGGAAATGTTCCCAAAGGAAGCGTGTTGCCAACAAAAAGTCAGATTCAAACATTTAATCCTTTAACCCAAGTTCCTGTTTTAGCCTATGTACTCCAACCAACCTACATTCATAATCGCCCTGGCCTATCAGCAAACGAAGTGACCTTTGCCGACTTCGCCGTTCTCCGTATAACCGGACTCACTCCCGAGGGACCAACGTTTGGCGTCTCCTCATTACCTGCAACCTTCCCGACGGTGAAACTGCTTCCCACAAAAAATTATCAGATTACGAATAACCAAGTAATCACCTATGGTTTCCCGGGCGATGTCTCGCGCGGACAGGGGAGTTCATTCGAAACATTTTATTTAACTGGCAGTGTTGGTACGTTGAGTAATGTCTTTTATGGCGATCAGTATTACGCCGCCACGCCGCTTTACCTTAAAACAAAAATGGAGATTTCCTCCGGCCGATCCGGTTCTCCCGTTTTCTGGCGCGGCTATGTGATCGGTCTCATTATGGCCGAGGATTCCAACAACCGCACGATTTCTTACTCCGTGGCGAGCGATGTGATTCTGAAAGATATCCAAAGCTATTTGAATTAAAAAGTCGCTCATGATGAGAGAGCGACGTAGTAGTTGGCTGTCAGTAACGATCGAGCGCGGAAGTATCGAGACCTTTTTCAGTCCATACCCCCAGATACCCTCCAGCACTTTTACCGCAAAAGCTATGGGCGTATCCCTTACTCGTTCCCTCAACGCGTTGTCCCGGAGTAATGGGCTCACCGCATAGTCCACATGGAGTGCTGAATCGATTGAGGTGTGCCTCAAGACAAGAAGGGCAAAAGCTGGCTGAGGTGTAGGTATCCTCTCTGCCCAGCACCACGATCGTAAACCAAGTGGGTGCTTTCGGATGAGGACAGGACTCCGGTTGCTGTTTTTGTCGAGGTTCTGGCGAAGAAGGGCGGAGTCGGCTTGGATCGGATGTGCCAAAGCACGCTCCATCATTACTACCGATTACTCGCTGAAGTCTGAGAACTTTTTTAAGCTCCTTTAGTCTCAACATGAAACCTCCTTGCTGTCTTAATAGTATATAACCACTCCACAATTGCAATGAATAGAAGTCTCCCATATGCTCTAAACACATGTCTTTGAATCCTAATCAAAAACGGGCGGCTGAAGCGCCATCGAAGCCTCTTTTGATCGTGGCTGGCGCTGGAACTGGAAAAACCCATACCCTGACGCACCGATACCTTCATCTCTTGCAAACTGGCGTTTCGCCAGAGCGGATTTGTGCCATTACTTTTACGAACAAAGCGGCCAAGGAGATGGCTGGGCGAATAGTGGATAGGGTAAAGGGAATAGTGGATAGTGAGTACGAAAACAGGATGAGAATTCTTGGAACTTTCCCGCGCGGCTATATTGGAACCTTCCACTCGCTCGGCGCCAAGATTCTTCGCTACGAAACCCCCGCTTTTGGACGAAAGAAGAATTTTTCCATCTTTGACGATAGCGACAGCTGGAGCATCATCAAAAAAATTGCCAAGCGATACGCCAACGAAAAACCGAAACTGATGCCGGGCGAAATTGGCGAAGTAATTGCCGGCATCAAAAACGGCATGGCCCGAGCGGAAGATTTTTCCGAAAGTCCCCGAACCGATAAGAAGCTGTTATTCCAAGCTTACGAAGAATACGAAGCCTCGCTCATGAGTCAAAATGCTTTTGACTTTGATGACTTGCTTGAGAAAGTGGTGCGGCTTTTCAAAGAACAGCCGGCGGTGTTAGAGAAATATCGCCGCCGTTTTACCCATCTCATGGTTGATGAGTACCAGGACATTAATAACATTCAGTACGACCTCATTAAACTTTTGGCCGGCGAATCTAAAAACTTGAGCGTCGTCGGCGATCAGAATCAAACAATCTACAGTTTCCGCGGTTCGAACATACATATTTTTTTGGATTTTCCCAAAGACTGGCCGGAAAGTTTAATTGTTGTTTTGGAAGATAACTACCGTTCTTCGGGAAATATTTTGGGCGTAGCCTCTGAATTGATTGCAAAAAATACGATTCGTCTTGAAGCAGCGAAGGGAACGTTGCGGCCAGTAAATGAACCGGGTCCTTTGGTGCAACTGTACGAAGCGGGGGATGAGGAGGATGAGGCCGAGTGGGTGGGAGAAAAAATTCAGACCCAGATTATTTCTGACGAGACCGAAGGAAATCCGCCACGAACCTTTGCTATTTTATATCGCACCAATGCCCAATCGCGAGCCATCGAACAAGTATTATTGGCCCGCGCGCTTCCGTATCGCGTTTTCGGCGGACTGAGATTCTATGACCGTTTAGAAATTCGTGATGTGGTTGCGGCCATGCGCTATCTTTCAAATCCACTGGACGAAATCAGCCGAACACGCCTCGAAAAAAACTTGACCAAAACACGTTTCCGTCTTTTTGAAGCGGCTATTCCCTCGATCGTCAATCTGCGTCCAAGTGAGGCCATTACTCACTTTTTAAGCGTGGTGCGGTATAGCGAACTGCTCCAAAAAGGCTATGTAAATGTGGCTGAACGCGAGGAAAACATTATGGAACTGATCCGTTTTGCAGACGGTTTTGAAACACTTGAGGAGTTTTTGGAACAGGCCAGTTTGCTCCAAGCGACTGATTCTGTGAAAGGAGAAACAACAACAAAAATTCCGCCGGTCACGCTCTCGAGCATTCACTTAGCCAAAGGATTGGAGTTCGACGAAGTGTTCGTGATTGGCGTGAACGAAGCCCTTCTGCCCCATTCACGTTCATATGGAACGTTGGCGGAAATGGAAGAGGAGCGGCGACTTTTATACGTGGCCATGACGCGCGCACGAAAAAAACTGTCGTTGAGTTTCTATGATTTGCCATCGCGGTTTTTATCTGAACTGCCGCAAGAATTTCTTGCTTTTGAAAATCCGAGTGGATCAATGCGATCGTTTGATGATGAAGAGAGATACATTTCCATTGATTAATTTCTAATATCTAATTTTTAATTGACCTAATCAATGGCAAACCCGAAATTCTAATATCTAAATTCGAAACAAATACAAATGTTCAAATTCAAAAATACTAAACGTTTTGGCCATTGGAATTTTAATTATTTTGTATTGTTTCGGATTTCGTGCTTCGTATTTTGAACTTACTTGTATGCGACAGAAACTTGGACAACATTTTTTGAAAGATGAAAAAGTTTTGGAGCGAATCACTGAGCTTGTTCAGGCTGGTAATTTTGAAACACTGATTGAGATCGGACCAGGCCATGGTGAGTTAACGAAGAGACTTATAACTTATAACCCACAACTAAAAACCAGTAGCTCACAACTTAAAATTATTGCGATCGAGAGAGATAAAAAACTTGCCGAAGAACTTCGACAGAAGTTTGTCGAAGAAAAGAATATTTATATTATTGAAGGAAACGCACTCGAGACGTTGCCCGAAGTAGCAGAAAACACGAAAGGAAAGTATGCAGTCATTGGGAACATTCCTTACTACATCACCGGATTTTTACTGCGCACACTGGGAGCACTCCCGAAGAAACCGGAAATAATTATTCTCCTTATCCAGAAAGAAGTGGCGGATCGTCTCCTCGCGACGAAAGGGGAGATGAACCGGTTGGCCGCCAGCGTCCAATTCTGGGGAAAACCAGAAATGATCCTGAGCGTACCCCCCGGAGCCTTCTCGCCGCCGCCAAAAGTCCACTCGGCAGTTATCGCTATAACCCCCGAGAAAAAAACCTCTCCTATTTCCGAAGAAAAATACTACAAAACCGTCCGCCTGCTCTTTTCTCAGCCACGAAAAACAGTTTTGAATAATGTGAGCGAAGAGCTTTCCAAGGAAAAAGGACTGGTCTTGCTCGAAAAAGCCGGAATCGATCCTCAAAATCGTCCCCAAGATCTCTCAGTCTCAGAGATTATTACCCTCGCAAACGTGATTTTCCCTGAATAGTGAGGGATAGACTCTCTGTGTATATCTCTCTCCCTCACTCAAGAGGCGTTTTTGCAATATAATATAGAAGGTGAATCCCCACACCTAAGCTGCTGTGAGAAGATTATTTCTGCCTATTTCTTAGTCAGACCTGTAACGTTCTCTTAATTCTAAAACCAGGGATAGGTGTCGGGGACAAGCACCAATCATTTGTATGCAACCGGATGTTAAAAAACTGATCGCGGCCTTTTTGGGTGTAGCTATTCTTGCTGGTGTTTTGAGTTTTTCCCTCTTGAGCACAGGGGTTCTTAAGGGGCAGAATGCGCCTCAGAACACTGTCGCCTCTCCTTTTGGCGAGAATGCTTTCGCGGATATAATCCAGGTCACGCCGCCGTGGCGAACTTTGACGGCATCTGCCGCTCCCGAATACATCCCCACCTCTACAAATATGACCGAGAATCTCGCTCGCGTGATGTCTCATGAGTACATTACGGCAGTAACGGTCAAAAACGGATCCCCGGACAAGGCGGTGTTTGAAAAAGCGCTTCAAAAAATTGAGTCGCAAACGTTTCAAGAACCGGAGATTGCTACATCCGATATAAAAATAAATACTACTGCCACGCTCCAAGACAAACTGGCCTACATGGAAAAAGTCCGCGATACTCTTCGCTCAACCGTTCAGAATTTTGCTCCAAAAAATCTTTCAGCCAAACCAGATGTTCAAAATATCATTAATCTGAGAAACTTGTTCGAAAATAAACGGAGAGAGGCGGCGAAGATGAGCGTGCCTTCTGATTATATCCTCGTACAGAGAACACTGCTCACTTTTATGAGCGGCTACCAGATGTTTTTTGACAGCCTCGCTGGTTATGAGAAGGATCCAATGAAAGCTCTGGTGGCAATGCAGAATAAGGATAAAAGACTTGCTGGATATACGACAGCGTTGACTGACGAGTTGGATAAGGTTCGACTCTCGGCCAAGCTAGGCTATCTCAACCAGGAAGATCCGCGACAAAACACAAATTTGATTGTTTTTCTTTTTTCTCCAAAAGTCGCTCATGCTGATACGGATCCACTAACTCTTGCTGCGACGATAGCGCAAACCGCTGCAGACGCTGGGATTGCAGCAGATAATGTTGCCTTACTAACAGCAATTAAAGTAGCGGAAGGAATTGATCAGGCCTTGGCTCAGGCCAATCGGGTTCAAACGTGGATTCAGACCCAGCTCGAATGGCTGAATAAGCTGGCGACCGAACAACTCAAAAATGTTTTAGTGCAACTTTTCGTCCAGTTTTCTATCTCCTGGGTTAACGGTGATGGCGCTCCTCAGTTTGTAACTAACTGGCGGTCGTACGCCAGTGACGCAGCTCAACTTGGTATTCAGAAAGGCTTCTCTGGTATTTCGGATGACGTTTGTGGCACCTTCGGACCCGATACGTTTTTCCAATTAAACAATTCTTTTTCGCCCACAAACTATATGCCTGTGAACTGTGCTTTGAGCTCGAAAGGAAGACAGCTCGAGAATTTCCGTCGCGGCAGTTTTTATGATGGCGGCTGGCAAACGTATGGTCAGGCAGTTGGTCCAGAAGGAAACTACTTCCAAAACTATAGTAACTACGCCACGCGAATAGATGCCAGTCAGGACGCGCAAATTCGCGCGGCTATAAATGAAGCGGTAGCTAGTGACAGCTTCACTCCTGTTAAGAGTTGTCCTCCTGAAGAGCAAACGGAAAGCGCCGCCGATGGTTCGAGTGAACAAAGTCCCGCTCCGACCGCGCCGCTTCCCGATGGCACGTGCCCTGATGGCAGTGAGCCCCAGATTACAACTCCGGGCGTGGCATTAGGGGCAACTTTGGAAAAGGCCTTCACCGTGCCGACCGATCGGATTGTGAATGCTAACGATCTTATCTCTCTGGCCTTTACGCTGGTAAATGGCGCCCTGGCCAAAACTCGAGAAGCCGGCCCAAGCGGCATGACCAGTCTTGGTAACGGAGCTTCTTTTGCCGTAACGTCAGTAACCCAAACGTCTGATGTTACAAGTCTCTGCTCATCCTATGCCACAGGAACAGCTGGCTATGACAGTTGTGTTTCGAGCGCCGGATCGGCGGATGCAGTACAAAACGATCTTATTGGGCAAATTGCTTCAACGAGCGCCAGTGTTGATGCCAGCCAAGCCGTAAGTAATTTAAAGGCCCAAGCGCAAAATGTATTCGATCTAAAAAATACACTGACGACGGTGAATACCGCCACCTTGAAACTGATCCAGGATCTCGCGATCAGATTTCTTGATCCTTTGAATGGGGCTAGTCGCGCCTTACTCGATGAGGTTATTCGAACCTGCAGTAACGTGCGGGTGGGCGAAGCCCAGGCCGCCAAAGCCGATCTCCTCACCTTGTCGGGACTGATTAATAGTGTCTCGATCACGGTGGATCTGGACTCGATGTCAAATGATCTTTCGATCCTTTCCCAACTAACCGATCCGGCTCAAATTCGTACCGAACTCGACAAATTTACCAAAACCTACGGCACGGTGGCTTCCGCTACCCAGTTAGTGGCCCTGGCCCAGAGCCGCCGTATTGAAGTGCGATTGATTAATGATCAGACGAAGGCCAATCTGCCAACTGCCTGCACCACGCCAATCCAACCGATTACTCCAGCCCTCTTAATCAGTCCCTGATGAATAAAACAGCTACATGGAAAAAAGTACTCCTCGTGGCGCTGATCGCCCTGCTTTTCCTGCCTCAGGTTTCCGGAATAGCAGTACATGCCCAATCAACAGTAAACTACGGTGCGGTTTATAATCCCCAATCAACAACAGATGGGAGGTGCAGTGCGAATCCTGCCACTTGGCTAACTTGTATTTTGATTCCTTTTTCCTGGTTCACAGGATTATTAGTATCATTGGCCGCTTGGACAATTACCTTTGGTCTTCAGATAAACTCGAACCTGGCCTACTCCAAGATGGTCGAGGACGGTTTCGTCGCGACGCTCGCCATTGCGAACTTGGGATTTGTGTTTGCCATTATTGTGATCGCCATCGCCACCATTATTGGGTATGAGTCGTACGGGATGAAAAAGAATTTGTGGAAACTGGTGGCCGCGGCGCTTCTTGTGAATTTCAGTCTGGTTATCTGTTCCGTTATCATCGGCTTCTTTGATCAGTTTGCGTATTACTTTGCGCGACAGATGGGAACTTCAAGTGGCACATTAGGTAGTACCGTAACTGAGTTTTCTGGTTTGGCCGATCATCTTGTTGATTCCTTCCAATTGAACAAGCTGACCGCCTGGAAAGGCGCTGTGGCCATTCTTCCGACAATTATTTTTATTCAGACGTTTTTATTGATCATTGCCTTTACACTTTTCGCCGTCGCCTTCACCTTAATTATTCGTTATTTTTATCTCCTGGTTCTCATGATCCTTATGCCGCTCGCCTGGCTGGCCTGGCTCATTCCGGGCATGGAAAAACACTGGCACAGCTGGTGGCAAACTTTTATAAAATGGACACTCTCGCCGACCATATTAATTGGCTTCATTTATATTGCCATTGTAATTGCAACGGGAAGTAATGATCAGTTTGATGATTGGATCAGCAAAACATCGACGGGGGCTGGGGCAGTTGTAAATCAAAATGCTGGTAATGCCGGCGGTCCAACCCTCATAGATGTAGCAGTAAAAATGCTCGTTTCGTTGGCGCTTGTCTGGGCCGCCATCATAGCCGCGAATTCACTGGGCGCAAAGGGGAGTACCTCATTAGTTAATGCCGGGAAGTCAATTGGAAAGGGAACAAAGAAATGGGCGACATTAGCAGGGAAAAATGTGGCTACTTCCCCTCTAAGAACCCGCGCAGGGAGATCTCTTACTCAAGGATTGCAAACATTGGGAACGCAAACTAATAATCGCCTTCTTCGCACCATTGCAGCGCCGGTGACTGTTCCCTTGCGTTATGCTGGAAGAGGTCTTTCAGCAGTAACAAAACAAGGAGACGCTGTTCTTGATGAAACGAACAAATCTTACAAAGATATGGCGCTCATAGAGCAGGCGCGGCAGTATAGTACCGCCTCTGCATTTACGGGTGGAAAATTTGCCATTCTTATGAATATTCAAAAGGCGGTTAAGGCGGCCGAGGATAAAAAGAAAAACCATACAGAAGGTAGTAAAGAATGGAAGGAGGCTGAAAAAGCAAGGGAAGAAGCTGTGGCTGCACTCACACTCCTACCAAAAGATGTTGTCTGGGATATGAATGAGCATAGACACGCCGCCAACGATAAATCCCGACAAGCAACCAGCTATGGGAAAAAGTTCAGGCTTTACGGTGAGCATGAAAAGAAACACAAAGACAAGTTTGATGAGATTAAAAAACTGATTAACGAAGGAGACGAACATCCTACACCTCCGGCGGGAACTACCCCGAGGGGAAGCGCACCTATTTCAGCTCCACCGAGCGGACCAGCGCCCTCTGCTCCATCGCCAAGTGGAGGCGGTCATTAACACTTAAACTATGGACAACGTTTTAATCCAAGAACCAACATCAGAAGATATCCGAGGAATACTCCTCATGGCGCCCGTTTGGGACAGTCCGCTTTGGGACGCTATTCAGGAAGGGGATTATGCCATGGTTGAGTCCCGCTTCGCCGAACTTCTGAAAGGAGAACTTACACCGGAAGAATGGTCTTACGTCTACTGGGAAGGAATTTTGGCTGGTATTGATAGTTTCCGCGGCGAAGTGGACATCTTGATCTGGAACACGGTTGTACTTCCGGCGCTCACCCGAGCCATCCTTCAGGCCGCTACGCCGAAAAATTTGGAAACAATTTTACTGTCACTGCCATTAAATCGCACTCGTAGTTTCATTGTTCTTGCGCAAACAAGTATTCCCGGGAAAGACTCGGCTGAAAAAAAGGCGTGGCTCAAGGAAAAAAATCCGGCCCTCTTCCCCTATCTTTTGAACGCTCTCTTTTCGTTTTCGTTTGAGGGAAAAGGTGAAGGATTTTTACTGCCCCAAGGAGCACAACGAGCCGAGGCGCTGACACTAAATCTGTCTTTCCTTCTTTTTTCCACCACCTTGGCAGAAACCATAAAAAGCATTGGTGACGAAAATAAATTAAATGAAGATCAAACGCACAGTTTGGCTGTGGTCGCTGGAAATTTTCTTCTCGGCTTTACTAAGTTTTCCAACCTGCCATCCGAGATAAAAACCAAAACAAATCTTCCCGATGATCAGGCTGCTCTCATCGGGAAAACTCTCGGCGATCGGCTGTTTGGCTCATCGCGCGAAGAAATAGAAGTAACCTACACGCCGACCACTTCTTCGGGAGGCGCAGCCGCAGGAAAAAGCGGGGAAATGTCAGCGACGGGAGTACCGTCAAAACAGAACGCCCAGAAATCAGAGTACGAAGTAACCAGAAATACTGCCGTCTTTCCGCTCCCCTCGACGCCCAACAAGACCATTCCTAAATCTTTTTCTGGCGGTCCGGGAACATCATTTTTCAAACCTCGCCCAGCGCCAGAGGAAGAAACGCCAGTCGAAGAAGCGGCGGTTGGTCCGGTCATTATCCACCAGGAAACAAAAGCGGAGGGACTCTCGACCGCTCCCAAGCTTGGTTTTCGGACGGAGATGAATAAACTTCCTGGTGCTAGAAATCGTCCGGAACCCTTAAAAGCCGCCCAGTTTACCACGCCGAATGATCCGGCCATGAAAGAATCGGCGCCAAAAGTTGACGGTATCAAAGCGCCCACCGCACCGATGCCTTCTCTGGGAGCCAAGTTAACGATTGGAAAAGAGGTGAGAGGGACTGCGCCAGCGTCGGCTTCATCAGTTGGATTTTTGGGAAAAATAAAAACCACGATTAGCAAGGTGGTTTCTCCGCTAACTCCTCTTACACCAATCGGCCCGAAGGGTGCGATGCCACCTCCGCCCCCGCCACCACCCAAGGATTTTCCGCTTCCAACCCGCGCTGGCATTTCCACAGCACCAGTATCCATGTCCGAAATTCGTCCGGCAAATAAACCCGTCCCCAGTATTTCGCCTTTGCCGCGACTTGATGCGAACACTCCGCCCGCGGGACCAACACCGAGCGTCTTGAGCGACATCGCTCCTAAAGCTGGCGTCACAACGACCGGAAATACAGTGAAGATAAATCTGCCAACCCCATCACTTGGAGGAGTCGAAGTGAAAAAAATCTCTACCACTTCCCAAACTTCCTCCCCACTCACTCCGGCACCAATCACTCCGGCACAACCAAAAGAAAAAACAGGATTTTTCGGAAGATTGTTCAGAAAGAAACCAGAAGAAACAAAGAATGTTTTCACCCCACCCGCGTCTCACCCAGTAATCGTGAACTTAGCAGAAATTACAAAGTCACTTCAAAAACCGGCAACTCCGAATGTTTCACCAGTAGTATCGGCGCCAACTCCGGTTCCGCCTCCAGCACCGGCCGCCCCGCGAGCAGTCACGCCACCAACCTTTACTCCGGAAACAAAACCGCCACTCCCGTCAGCTCAAAAAGTTTCGCCTCTTTCGAACTTCAATAGTTCCTCATCCGTTAATCCCACACCGACGTCGATCCCTGCTTCCGCCTCTCTCCCAAACCCGATACCGCCAAAATCTCCCTCCGTTCCTAAAGTGGTTCACTATAGCGAGTACTCTAAAGAACAAAAAAACTAGTAACCAATGACTAATAACCTAATTCAATTCCAATATTCAATGACCAGTCATCAGTCATTAGTTTTAAGTTTTTAGTTATTTCATTATGCAATTCCAAGTCCCACAATTTATTGAATCCGAAGATAGAATCATTGGCCCGTTAAGTCTCCGCCAGTTTGGTTATGTATGTTTGGCCGGAGTTTTTAGCGGCATTCTTTACTTTACTGTTAATCTGGTTGCCTGGGTTCTCTTTTCTATCGTTCTCATCGCCATTGCCCTTATCATTGGCTTCGTAAAAATCCAGGGGCAGGATATGCTTCGTATTGGTGGCGCCTATGTTCGTTACTTATGGAATCCCCAGCATTATGTCTGGCAACAAAAAAGTTCCCGCACCAACACCAAAAATGAGGAGTTGAAGATGTTGGCTCCCCAGGGATCGCCGCTCGAAAATGTCATTTTAGGCTTTTTTCTGAAACAAACCTGGCGCGATCTCCAGACGGGAGAGAAAAAAGAATCCGCGCACCCCTCAAAACCAAAGGAAACAATCAAGAAAGAACAGTACAAGATCTTCCGCAAGCTAACTGGCGAACGCCAGGCCGCCCGTCGGATCGACTACCGCTAGACGGCACCACCACGATATTTTTGATTAATGTCATTGCGAGCTCCAGAAGGAGCGTGGCAATCTAAAGTAGGTCAAAGTAGAGATTGCCACGCCCGCTTTGCCGGAGCTTTAGCGAGGCGAGTCGCTACGCTCCTCGCAACGACAATCGTAGATTGGTGGTTTTTGATTGAGAAATTAGATTAATGAGAAATTAGTCATTATAATGTAGATATGCCGCTCGATACTCCAGCTAATAGTTTAAGTCTCCTCGCCATCGAGGAGATCCACCACAACACCATCATTTTAAAGAATGGCGGGTTAGTACAAGTCCTGATGGTGGGCGGTATCAATTTTTCCCTAAAGCCGGAGGCGGAGCAGAATGCCTTAACCGGTGCCTACCAACGCTTTTTAAACAGCTTGGGTTTCCCTATCCAGGTTATTGTCCACTCCCGAAAGGTGAATGTGGAACACTATCTTGCCTCTCTCGAAAAACGACAAAACGAAGAAACTTCTCCACTCCTCCAGAGCCAAATTTCCGAATATCGTCAGTTTGTGCAGTCGTTCGTTAAAGAAAATCCGATCATGACCAAGTCATTCTTTGTGGCCGTGCCGTACTATGGCACCGGCGTGAAAATTGGGAAAAAAGCAACGCCGTCTGATCCGAAAAAGAAAAATACCTCAAGCTCGCCCTTAAGTTTCCTGCCGTTTTTTAAAAAGAAAGAAGAGGAAAAACCAGTGGAAGAAAAAACTGAAACTCCCGCGACGGACACGCAACCGCTGACAGCCCTGACGGAAAAAGAAGAGGCCGAGTTTGAGCGCAGTTTGCTCCAGATGAAACAGCGCGTCGTGCACGTAAGCCAGGGCATTGAAGCCATTGGCCTTGAAGCCAAACTTTTAAACGATGAACAGCTGATCGAACTTCTCTTTAACTTTTACAATCCCGAAACTGTTGAGAAAAAAGGTCTCTCTCTGCCTAAAGAAGCAACCGCATAATCATGGCTGACTATAACTTTGAAAATATAAAAAAGATTATCAGTCCTTCGGGAGCGGAGATCAGTCAGAATCATCTGAAGCTTGGGGATAAGTACTTGAAAACTCTTTTCATCCACTCCTATCCTCGCTATTTGGCGACTGGTTGGTTCGAAGAATTGATCAATCTGCCGAATATTTTTGATATTTCTATCTTTGTTACTCCGGTCGATACCGGCGTGGCCATTAAAAAATTACGAAGAAAAGCCACCCAGCTCGAGGCCGAACTCGGTGACCGCGAAGAGAAGGGGTTGGTTCGCGACCCAATGCTTGAGACTGCCTTGAAAGACGTGGACTCTCTCCGCGACTCGCTCCAACAGTCGCTTGAAAAGTTTTTCCAAGTTGGCGTCTATCTCACCATCTATGCCGACTCCTTGGACGAACTCTCCCAGCTCGAGAGTCAGATCCTGGCCATGATGGAGGCCAAGCTTATATATATGAAGCATGCCATCTTCCAACAGCTCGAAGGATTTTTCTCCATCCTGCCATTTGTGGATGACCAGATTAATATCACGACTCCCTTAAACTCCGCGCCGATCTCTTCATTCTTTCCGTTTGTCTCTGAGGATCTTACTTCCGACCAGGGGATTATGTATGGCATCAACCGCCACAACAACAATCTGGTTATCTTCGATCGTTTTTCTTTAGAGAATGCCAACCAGGTGGTCTTCGCCAAGTCCGGTGGCGGTAAATCATATTCGACAAAGCTCGAACTAATTCGCCAGCTGATGATGGGCATTGATATCATCGTCATCGATCCGGAAAACGAGTATAAAAAACTGGCCGAAGCGTTTGGCGGCAGTTTCTTTAATATTTCACTTTCTTCGCACGAACACATTAATCCTTTTGATATCCCGGTTATTCCGACAGGCGAATCTCCCGAGGATGTCCTCCGCTCACACATTGTGACCATGGCTGGCTTGGTAAAGCTAATGCTTGGCGGCACAGTGACTTCAGAAGAGGACGCCATTATTGACCGGGCGATTACCGAAACCTATGCCTCCCGCGAAATCGTCCCTGGTCGCGATTTTAAAGGTGCTGAACCGCCGCATCTGGGCGACCTTGAAACTGTCTTACGGAATATGGAAGGCGGGCGGGCGATTGCCGAACGTCTCTACAAATTCACCCAAGGCAGTTTTTCCGGATTTATCAACCAACCGACGAATATCGATGTTAATAATCGTTTAATTATTTTTTCTATCCGCGACCTCGAAGAAGAACTGCGCCCGATCGCCATGTATGTCGTGCTGAACTTTATCTGGAATGTGGTCCGCGCCCAGCTCAAAAAACGCATTATGATGATCGACGAAGCCTGGATCATGATGAAGCACGAGGATAGCGCTTCATTCTTGTTCGGGCTCGTGAAACGCGGCCGCAAGTACTACCTCGGGATCACGACTATTACGCAGGACGTCGAAGATTTCTTACGCTCTCCCTATGGCCGGCCGATTATTACCAACTCCTCGCTCCAGCTGCTTTTAAAACAAGCTCCCGCTTCGATTGAAATTGTCGGCAAGGCTTTTGACCTCAATGAAACTGAAAAAAGTTTGATTCTCGCGGCCGAAGTCGGGACCGGGCTCTTCTTCGCCGGCAAACGACATGTGGCCATCCAGATTATTCCTTCGTATTTTGAAGACAAAATTATTACCACGAACCCGAAGGCTATACTTGAAGAAGAGCAAAAGTAAGATTTCTTCAACGGGAAAATAAGGTAGACTATCTCTATGGCTGAAATTGAGAATATTAGCTACCACTTAAACACAGACCAGGTCCTCAAAGCGGCCAAACATACGGCCGATAAACTCCAAGAAGAAATTGATCGTGGCAACAAACTCACGGTTTTTACTATTTTGATTGCTTTTGCGGGTTTTGTTGATTTTTGGGAGGTGATTGGGACAATTACTCTTATCCAGCCTCTATTAGATACGGCTGTGATTGGGTTTGTGATTGAGGCTATTCCACCTGCTACTTTGCATTATTTTATGAAACAAAATGGTTGGTTTGCTGAGGGGAGAGGTAGTGATAAAACAAATAAACGTCAATTAAAATTTATTTTTTGGATTCTTTCATTTATTGACGCTATTCCCGTTATCGAGATTTTGCCCCTTCAAACATATGGTGTCTTGAAAGTTTGGAAGAGTGTAAAAAAACAGGCCGCCGAAGCCGAGGATGAGTTGAAAGAACTGGAGTATCGGACAGCGGAAGAAATAAGTCGCATTCAAGAAGCCGAAGAAGAAAATATCCAAGCATCGGAAGCGCAGGAGGAGGTTCTTGAGCAAGAGGCAGAAAATCAAGAATCATTTATACTGGAAGGTACTGAAGAGTCGGGTGTGTCTTCTACCCCAAAACCCACGCCCGGAGAAACCGCAGAGGAGATAGCTATTCCCCAAGAGGTGCGCGATCCGTTAGGTAAGCTCAAAAAGGAATACTTTGAAACCCCGCCCGATGAATCTTTGAGCCAGGGACCCTCTCTTGCCAAAAAACCACCCGCAAAAGTTATCCCCATAAGGAGGCCTGCGCCGGATGATTTCGAAGAAAAGGATCAGCCATCTAAAGAAGCGGCTTAATTTATGAATTTTTTCATCCCCACCGCCTACGCTACGACCCTGCCTCTCCGGACAGCTTCGGAAACCATTGTGAATCTCTCGGGGGCCAGTCCAGCTCGGGCGATTAATGATCTCTATACCTTTGCCTTGGGGATTGGAGCCATGGTGGCGTTTGGCATCATTGTTTATGCCGCTTTCCGCTATGCCACAAGTGAGAGCTCTTCGACTCAAGGTGAGGCGAAGACGATGATCTACCAGGCGCTTTTAGGACTTCTCTTACTCCTCGGGGTGACCTTGGTCTTAGGGTTTATCAATCCGGATCTCCCTAACTTGCGGGATCCAAACTTGAGGGCGCTCGAGGAGATCAAGGTGACGACATCTCCTCTGTCTGGCCCCTGCCCCAAATATTCAAAAACGGGTACGGCTTACTGGACACTCCTCATCTGTCCCACGGGATCATGTACGATGGAAGATTACTGTGCTGTGAGCGAACAACAAAGTTATGCCACCGAAGACGAATGCAAAACGGCAGCCGGGAACCTCACTGGTGATCCCGGACCGAATAACGAACACTGGCTTTGTTCATTGCGGGATGTACCACCGCCAATCGGTGGAACGGCCGGGGGACAGTGCACAGTTTTGCCTGACGGTCCGGGTTCGCCTGCTGGCATTCAGGCCGCACTGACCGGTCGCATGGCCAACTGTTTTGGAGATAAAACCGAGAAAGCTTCTGGCGTGGCAAATGTGGAAAGTCGCGGAAACGTAGCGGCTAAAAGCGGCACGGATGGTTGTAGCGGCGATCCGGTTTCTATCGGTCTTTTCCAGATAAACCTAACTGTCAATCCACTTTATGACAGTAATGGACAAAAACTTCTCGACTGCCCCAAGGCTTTTAGTGACCAGTTAAAAACCGTGAAGAGCGTCTGTCAGGTCACAAACCGTACTCTCTATAATGAATGTGTCACTCTCGCGAGCGATCCTCGGGTAAATACGGCCTCAGCCTGTGTGGTTTTCCGATATGGACCAAGTTCGTTCAAATACTGGGGTCAGGCAACGAAAGATCAGTGTGGAATTTAAGATTCTCTCGCGCCGCGGTATAATAGAAAAGATATGAAAAGACAGCTGGTCATTTTTTCCATCATTATCGTTGTCTGTGGCCTCTTTCTCTATGGCCTTATCTGGCTAATCCAGTCACAAAAATCAACCACCCTTCCTCCAGGGCCAGGAGACGGACTGCCAATTACTCCCTTGGGTGATGTGCCACGAACACCCGCGCCGACCGGAGATACCTTTACACTTCAGACTCTTCAAGGACCGGTTGCAGTAAAAAACTTTTTTAAGACAAGCCAACCGCTTCTGGGCTATGACGGCGTGATGCTGAAGGAAACAGCAAATTACCAGATTCTTTATTACACGAAAGAACAAAATCTCCTTGTTTCTATCATGAATCAGCCACTTCAAGATATTAAACAACAAGCGGAAAACGAGCTTTCTGACCTTCTTGGCCTCTCGGAAGCGGATATCTGTAAATTGCGCGTCAGTGTTGGTACGCTTGCCTCGGTTGATCCCAATCTTGCCGGCCAAGAACTCGGCTTAAGTTTCTGTCCAAAACTATGAAACCTTTTCTTTTTTCCGTTGCCACACTTTCTCTTACAGTTTTTTTGGGGTCATCGGCTCTAGCCCAAACCACACCGCCGAATATGCTTCTCGTCACCTGGCACGCCGAGACATATGCGCCGCTGGGATACGAAGGAAAAACACTGATCACAACTGGCGCTCGCGTTACTTTCCTGGTGAGCGCTTTTACGAAGGGTCAGTATATTTCTTTAAAAGATAAAAATATCCGCTGGTATGAACAAGATAAACTTAAAAAATCAGGCATCGGATTAAACTCTCTCGAGACGCAAGTTAATTTACTGCCGGGAAATGATTTCAAAATGAAAGTGGAGGTTCCCGACTTCCCTGGCGGCGCTCTTTCTAAAACTGTTTCTATTCGTGTTGTTCCGCCCAAGGTAGCGATTGTTGCACCTTTCCCAAATCTCCAGATACCGCTCAAAGATTTTTCGGTTCGCGCCGTTCCTTATTTCTTCTCTGTTTTTACTGAAAATAAACTTCAGTACAAATGGATTGTAAATGACGAGCCGTTTATAAATGCAAGCGATCCCCAAACGGTTTCTGTTTCCGGCAGAGAACTTTCTGCTTCGGACGTTCGTTCCTTCACCTTCCGCGCCACCGCAGAAAATCCGGGTGTGTATGTAAATAAAGGAGAGGGCATAAAGACTATCACGGTTCGCACTGGTCAATGATCCCCACCGCCTACGCTACGACGCTACCGCTCCGGACAGCTTCGGAAACAATCATGAACGTGGCCTCTTCGAGTCCGGCTCGGGCGATTAGTGATCTCTATACCTTTGCCCTGGGGATTGGGGCGATGGTGGCCTTTGGGATTATTGTCTATGCCGCTTTCCGCTATGCCACAAGTGAGAGCTCTTCGACTCAAAGTGAGGCGAAGACGATGATCTACCAGGCTCTCTTGGGACTCCTCTTGCTCCTGGGGGTAACACTCGTTCTGCGGTTTATTGATCCGGAACTGCCGAACTTGAGGGATCCAGACTTGAAGCGGCTGGATCCGGTCTATGTCATTACACCACCACCTAATACCAGCTTTTCTTACTGGGCCCTCAAGCTGTGTCCGGTAGCTACCTGTACAAATCCAAAAGATCAGTTGAGTTACCAGGGTAAGCAGTATACTTCGAAAGAGGAGTGTGAGGTAGCTCACGGGCAGATGGTGGGAGGACCGCCACCGGAAAACTGGAGATGCGTAGGGATGGAGCCGGTGCCAATTCCGACGAAATGCAAAGACGGATCGCAACCAACGCCCGTGCCTGCTCCTACGCCTGGCCCAACCCCTGGCCCAGGATCACCACCGCCCACAAATCCAGTCTGCGCTGATGGTTCCCAACCGGTACCGGTGCCCGCGCCAACACCAGGCGGACCAGTCAATCCGCCTTCAGAAACGCAGTGCACTGAAAACCCAGAGTGCGTCCAGGCGGTTTCAGACCTCAGGGCCGCCGGCATTACCGTTCGCTCATCTCGAAACTGTTATGACTGGGAAAGGGGATGCACGAGTTTGATCGGAAGCGCCGTGCCAGGAATAGTCTCTTATTTAAAGGAGCTGCAAACTGCCTGCCAGGCGCTTGTCTCCTCCTGCCGTCTCACCGTCACCGGCGCCACCGAACCCGGTCACAAGAGTCACAGCCCCGACAAAGCCATTGTCGATCTCTCGCCTGAACCGGGGATTAGTAATTTTATCTACGCTCAAATCGGCACGAGAAATCCCACGGCCTATCGCTGGTATAAAGATAAGAGTCGTGATTTTTACTATTTTTGGGAAACCAGTCCGGCCCACTGGCATATCTGTTTTAGCGTAACGTACTGCAACCAGGCTGGCGATCTCACCCGCGGCCAACTCCCGCGAAATTCGGAAGATAATGAGGAGTAAACCCTCCCACCAAATGTTTACATTCTAGGCTTTCAGTTAGAGTTTCGCGGAGGTTTTTTGGTGGAGGGTAAATAAGATATAATAAGAATATAGTATGTTGAAGCGTCTTTCTTTTCTTTCTTCGATTATTGGCATAATTCTCCTGGTCCTCGCCATTGGCTGGTTTATTCGTTATCGAAACGGAGCTACGCCGCCGGTCACACCCATCGATACAAATTCGGGAGTAACTACAAATCCAGGATCCCAGGGAGCTGGCTCCGGTTCTGCAAGCACAAGCACGGTGAAGGTTACCGTTCCCCCTAAGAAGGCTTTTGGTCCAGTAGCCGATCAGGAAGTAGCTGCCTATTATCCTTACGCCGACGGCTCGCTCATTATCGTCCAGCCGAGCGGTCAGGTAATGCGCATAAGCGGCACGGAAGGCACACTCTTGAGCACGCTCTCCATTTCAAATTTGAGTTATGCTTCTTTCTCTCGTGACGGCAAAAAAATTGTGGCCGTTTTTGGAAATCCATTAAACCAGGAAGTCAGCGTTTTCGACACCGATCAAAAATCATGGTCACCGGTCTTTATCCGTCCCGGTTCGAAACCGGCCTGGTCGCCATCCGGCCACCGTTTGGCGTTTTTGACTGAAGATCAGTTAAACACAACGATTTCCACTATTGACCTCAATCTTTCCCTCCCAAAAATTCAGGATATCCTGACCCTCCAGGGACACGATCTCACTCTCCAGTGGAAAAGCGACAGTGAACTCTTCCTCTCGGAAAAACCAAGTGCCTATGCCGCGAGCCAACTCCTCGCCATTGATCTCAAGAAAAAAACGGTTCGTCCAATACTGCGGGACCGATTCGGTCTCGACTTTCTTTGGGACACAAACGTCCAGCAAGGCGTTGTGTTTGAGGCAGTCAAAAACGGCCCCGGAGGAACCATGCAGCTTGTCGGTCCTGACGGCCTCGTTACGCGCAAATTTTCTTTTACCACACTCGCGGAACAAAAGTGTCTTTTTGATCAGACCCGAGTCGCGAGCGCCACAGCGCAATTAAGCGCTTCGGGGACGGTTAGTTCTCAAACAGTTCGGGATCTAACGCCAATTCTTATCTGCGCCGTGCCAAAAAATACCACTCGTTTCCTTGGCGCCACCTTGCCTGATGATTATTTAGAAAAAGATCTGATGACCGAAGACGGCGTCTTAGAAATTGACCTCTCAAATGGAAAAGTTGCGGATCGCTCGCCTTCAGTTCAAGAGGGGGTTGATGCAATCTCCATCAAAGCAACGGAAGAGGCGATCTACTTTATCAATCGCTACAACAACAAACTCTACCGCTTACTGCGGAGTTAGCCCCCCATCTGATGATTACTTACAGAGAGGCGGCTTCGGTGGCCTTTTTTTGTTCTTCCAGGGCAGAGATTGGCTTCACGATCACAAACCGATCCTTGCCAACGCCGGAACTTTCGGTCGCCACATCAGGGTGATGGACAAGCGCAGTGTGTACCAGGCGACGCTCATAGGAGTTCATCGGAGGAAGTGAGAGGGCCGCTTTGGTCGCTAATACTTTTTGAGCGGCCGCTCGCGCCAACTCCGTAATCAAAACCTCCCGCTCGCGGCGATAGTTATTAATATCAAAAAAAACAGGCGAGACGCTATTCTTCTTTGCCACCAACTGCAGAATATGATTTACGTCCTCAACGAGATGGGCCACTCCTTCCTTAGTGAGGGGCTGAATATCATCAATAAACACCGAGCCATGGCGGAACTCTTCCTGCATCTCCACCCGAAATGATTTAAATCCCAGTCCGGTTATCAGTTGTTCGACGAAGTGATCCCATTGTTCCATAGTGTTTTGATACACGATTATTGTTGCCTCGTCAACTCACCCTGCCCTCCTCTTTTCTCAAGAACCCTGATTGTATCAGACTTTTTTTGGAGAAATGGCGAGTTGTCGATTCACAATAAGTTGCTGTACGAGAGAGAAAAGGTTGGAAACGAGAAGATATAACCAGATGGCCGATGGCGAACTCCAGAGAAAGAAAATAATAATCAACGGACCGACGAAGACCATACTCTGCCCGGCCGAATTACTATTTTTTTGAGCGGCCACGCTTAATCGAGTTTGTAAGAATTGCAAAATGGAGGCAATCACAATAAGAATAATACTCTGGGACTGAAGATTAATCAGTCCGAGAAATGTGCTATTAAACTGAGATGGGGCGGTTATAAATATATAGAGTTCTTTGGAATCAAGTGTGGTTGGAGCACCCTGAAATATGTGGAAGAGGGGAATAAGGATGAGAAGTTGGAGGAAAAGAACAAAAAAGATGGAGAAGGGATTCACTTTATGCTCTTTATAGAGCGCCATTTGGGCTCGTCCCTTCTTTTCTAAATCTCCTTTATGTTCCTGCTCAATCCGATCGATCTCTGGTTTTATTTTTTGAAGGACTGTCTGTTGCCGTAAGATCTTCTGAAAGAGTGGATAGAGGAGAAAACGGATACCCACCGTAAGAATAATGATGGAGAGCCCCAAATCTTGAAAAGCAATCGTGTTATAGAGGAGAACGAGGATATTAACGAGTGGTTGATAAAGAAAGAGATGATAGAGATAGAACATATTATAAATTGAAAGAGTTACAGATCTGATCTAATTCTTTTTTAAGATTACCTGGCCCGATCCCCTGAAGAGACTTTTGGGCAAGCACCAGAATATCCTTACCTTTTTCTGGCAGTTTTACCAGTCGTCCCACTATCCGCCGCTTTAGGGTATGTCGTTGGGTGGCCAGTCTTGCCGAACTCTTGCCAATAACGACTGCAAAACGGTTGTGCGGCAACTCATTATCGGCAATCTTGAACAAAAAATGCTCGGAAAGAACCTTTTTTTTCCGTCTATTGTTAAATTCCTTAATCGGCAACCGTCGCTTTCGTTCTAGCATTAAAAAGCCCTGGCTTTAATGGAAATCTTTTTTCTGCCTTTTTGCCGTCGGCGGCTTAATACCTTGCGTCCCGTGGCTTTTTTCTGCCGCGCTCGGAACCCATGAGTCTTCTTTCGTTTCCTCTTTTTGGGGTTATAGGTTTGTGACATAGATTGACCTTGAGTATAATGGCCTCACAAGAGTTATGAACAGACCATCAACAGTTTTTCTGATTCTACTCTTTTGACGGATAGAAGACAAGTATTACAATAAAGAGCACTTCATTATTTCTTTATCTATGGAACTCGATCAATTGTGGCAACTCACCCTAGCTGAAATGGAAGTACAGCTATCGCACGCAAACTTTGCCACCTGGCTTAAAAAAAGCCAACTCTTGGATGGTCGAGAGGGAACATACTCTATTGGTCTCCCGAATACCTTCGCCAAGGCGTGGGTGGAGGAGAAATATCACAAGAATATTCTAGGGGTGATGCGCGGATTTGATGACACGGTTAAAAAACTGGAGTTTCATGTTTTAAAGGAAGATGGCAGTTTGGATAAAAAGATTGGTTCGGGCCGCCATCCACTCCAGCGCGAGGCGCGAATCCCCGAGCCGGTTCAGAATGTTCGTTTGGACTTTCAAATTGATCCGGAGACCAACCTCAATCCGCGCTATACCATGTCTTCGTTTGTGGTCGGTTCATCAAATGAGCTGGCTTTTGCCGCTGGTGAAGCGATTGTGAAGGCGGTGGGTTCTAAATATAACCCCTTCTTTATTTATGGTGGTGTGGGTGTGGGAAAAACCCATCTGATTCAAGCGATTGGGAATGAGGTCTATACTCGCTATCAGAAAAAAATCCGTCCACGCTATGTTTCATCTGAAAAATTTACAAGTGATGTGGTTTGGGCCATTCGGAATAAGCGGATGGAGGATATTAAAAAGAAATATCGCGACGTTGATCTCCTTATTATTGATGATATTCAGTTTATTGGTGGTAAAGAAAAGACGGAACAGGAGTTCTTCCATACTTTTAACGCCCTTTATGAGGCCAATAAGCAGATTATTATCTCCTCCGACCGACCACCACAGTCTATCCCAACGCTCGAGGATCGTCTCCGTTCGCGTTTTGAGGGTGGTTTGATCGCTGACATCACCTATCCCGAGTACGAGCTCCGGGTGGCCATTGTAAAAGGAAAACTTCAGGAACTCGGCCAGGATCTTTCTCCAGAAGTGATTGACCTTATCGCGAAGAAGGTAAAGAAAAATGTTCGCGAATTGGAAGGAATCTTAAAAAAGATAATTTTTTATCAGGAGAATAAAAAAACAGAGGTAGGAAGTAAGGTGGTTGAGGAGATTATTAATAATTCCATTAATAACTTTTCCCATAAAGTTCTACCGGAACAGGTTTTAACGGCCGTTGCCGAGTTCTTTAATATCCACATAGATGATTTAATTGGTAGAAGGCGGCAAAAAGAAGTTGTGGAACCGCGCCAGATTGCCATGTACTTACTTCGGGATATCCTAAACCTTTCCTATCCGTATATTGGGGAAAGGATGGGGAGAGACCATACGACTGCAATACACGCTTACGAGAAGATTAACCATGAAGTGAATAAGAACTCAATGCTTAACCAAAAAATACTCATGATTAAAGATTTAATTAATAAGAGTATATAAAGAAGTTGTGAGAAAGTTACCCACATAAAAAGTTTTCTAAAGATTTGATGAATATTATGTTTTTAAGAATTATCCCCATAATTCACAAGACTAATATCTATAATAATAATGAAATTAATAGTTATTAAAGATAATTTAAAAGAAGCTGTGGGTGCGGCAGCTGGAATGAAAGTGCAGGATCAGAACTTGCCGATTCTCCATAATTTTCTTTTAACTGCCAAAGGCGGCAAGATTATTCTACGAGCGACTAATCTTGAGTTAGGGATAGAATTTTCTATTGCCGGAAAAGTTATCGAAGACGGCAGTATCACTATTCCTACGGCCGTTTTTCACACCATCATCAACTCACTCCAAAGCGATCGATTAAACATTGAAATAAAAGGGTCGCAAACCACAGTAAAAACCGATAATTACGAGGCAGTTATTCAAGGACTACCACCAGACGATTTTCCGATTATTCCGGAGATAAAAGAGGTAAAAGGCAAAATTGAGATAAAGGGGTCGGTTTTAAAAGAGGCCTTCCAGCAGGTTTCATTTGCCAGCCAGTTTTCCGATCTTCGCCCAGAACTCTATAATCTCCTTTTCCACTTTTCCGGCGGGGAGATCCAAATGGCGGCAACCGATAGTTTCCGTTTAGCCGAAAAAACACTTCCGGGGAGTCTTTTTAAAACTGAAAGTGATGAGGGATATAAACTCCTTATTCCCCTGCCAACCATCCAAGAAATATTGCCGCTTTTAGACGACGAATCAGTCACAATCACCTACGATGAGCACCAAATTCTTTTTAGTTCAAAAGTATGGAAAGTAATATCCCGTTTACATACCGGCACGTTTCCACATTACGAACCAATTATTCCGAAGGAGTTCAAAATGGAAGTTGTTGTCGGCAAAGCGGAATTGCAGGAAGCGCTCAAACTAAGCACGGTTTTTAGCGGACAACTTCAGGAAGTTACACTCAAAATTTCCGACGGACAAAAAAGTTTAGAAGTTTTTTCACAAAACCAGGCAGTAGGAGAAAATGTCTATCAGCTCGGCGCAAAAATCAATAAACCACTTTCCTTCTCAAGTATTTTTAACGCCCGATACCTTGGCGATGCTTTAAAAGCTGTGAACAGTGAAGAAATCTTTTTTGGATTTAATGAAGAAGGCAAACCAGCACTGATTCGTTCACCGCGCGATACATCTTACTTTTATATTCTAATGCCCGTCCTTAAGGGGTAGTAGGCGTGAGAACTGGCGTTCCCGAAGCGGGTTGAAAAAGAGTGGTACCGATAGAAAAATTTTTCTGGAGCCATTCAGAAACTCCTTTTTCCCAGTTGTAAAATTGAGGATCGTTGGCCGGACTTCCCGGAGTGGCGCCATTCGGATCACCCTTATCAATATAATAAAGAATGGAGTGGATCTGGCCGTCAATAATGTATTGGCCCTTCAAGATCGGTTTTTCTACGATAACCGGATCAGGTTTTCCAAAAGTTTCCGGTGGGAATTCTTTTAAAGCTTCCTTCATAAAAGCGCTCCAAATAGGGACGGCGGCTAAAATACTCGAACCACTCTTCTGCATCGGCGCATTGTCGTTATTTCCCGCCCAGACGCCCGCGACGAGGTTTGGCGTGTATCCAACCGTCCACGCATCATGGTAGTCGTTACTCGTACCAGTTTTCATAGCCACATCGTAGCCGGTAAACTGGGTGAGTCCAAGACTACTATGAAACAGTCCAGCCCGGGCATCAGCGTCGCTCAAAATATCATTAATCAGTCGCGGATATTGCGGATCAATTACTTCAGTGTTTTCATCCTTAAATTCTTCCAATTGATTATTAGTGGAATCACGAACTTCCAGAATAAATGAAGAATCATGTTTTACTCCTTCTTGCGACAGAACCGAATAGGCTTCAACGAGATCAACTAAACGCACCTCGCCGCCGCCCAGAACCAAAGAAAGGCCATACCGAGCCGGATCGGTCAAGGTAGTAAGACCGAAAGCGTA
>ERZ1292623.386-Hain-H51-01um-R1-386-length-47905-cov-18_pt1 | contig 47905 bp, 36 predicted proteins | sample MGYA00564398_ERZ1292623 | MGnify/ENA primary metagenome ERZ1292623 (study PRJEB36523, sample SAMEA6512633) | groundwater metagenome | collected 2019-01-07 | study: AquaDiva: Metagenomics assemblies of 32 groundwater samples
ATATTCTCATGAATTTTTGATAAAGTAAGTTCGAGCGGAATCATAAAGACACTCCGCAATTAAACTCAAGGGTTTTGAAAGACCCAAATGGTGGGCGGGCATAAAAAGAAAATTTCATTTCTTAAATACAAAGTCCAGCAGTCCATCCGGTAGTACCATCTGCATTACCACGATGACACATTCGCGTAACAGTAGGTTGCCCAAGTGTCCACGTTCCATTCTGATATGTCGCGATCGATACTCTTTTGGTTTGTGAAGTAGAATCATCAAGTTCAGTGAAAATTGCAGTAACTACATATTGACCATTACTATTTTGTGTTACTGTGACAGTAACACCTCCGCAATCTCCTTGAGAACAGTCACTCCAAGTTTGACGTACTAAAGTTTCTGCTTGCGATTGCGTAAGAACAGGACCTCACAGCGCTTTGATAGTAAAATAATTATCGCTATAATCTATGGACTCTCTAGTATCACTACAACCAAAGTTACACATTATTCTTACAACATATTGTCCCGGAGCAAAATTAGCAGGGATCTTCCATTGCACTTGGCTTTGATTTGTTGCTTCTGTAACAACAGCTTTTGGAGGTAGTCCTGCGGACTTACCTGCGTAAGGAGGTTGGATCAATACATTAGTAATATATACTTGCATAGATGAACTACCATTTTGCCAATTAATTGTTATAGTCTCTTCTCTGTTGAAAACTTCTCCGCCATTAGGTGAAAGAACTGTGATTAATGGAGTGCGTGCGGGTGCAGGTGGAAGATTATTATTTTGTGTTTGTGTATTTTTAGGAATTGTTGAATTTTGATTTACTGGTGGTTGATAATTATTTTCTTCTGTGTTTGGAGAAGTAGCTGGTGCTTTTGTTGCATAATAAACAACACCTCCACCTACAATCAAGACAGCAATAATTGATACTATCATGCCTATTCCTATAAAACCCTTGTTATATTTCATAAAGTTAGTAATGACTAAGTTAAATATGACCTTTAATAATAAAATTCAATACTATGCCTACATCGTAGTACAAATCACCTTAAAAACGAATAGCCAAATCATTTCTGCCAGAAAGATATTTTTTCGCTTGACTTCTTTTACTGTTCATATATACTTACAGAGTCCTTAGAAAAAGTCGCGCTTCGCGGCTTTTTCCTTTTCTAAGCCTCTTTTTTAATCTGAAATTTCAAGTTATCTATCTCAATAAATTTAACTGGTGAACCGCTTGCTTGAGTAAGTTTACGAAGTTTTGTTGATAATCGGGAAGTAGAATATCTTGGTCCTTTCGGCACTCTCTTTGCACTTGAGACAATAGAAACTTTACAACCTTTTGCAATAACTTTCTGAATTAAGAATTCAAAATCGCCATCACCAGAGAATAGAAATATTTCTGTGTCTTTGTCAGCATGGTCAAGGACATCTGCTGTAAGTTCAACATCACAATTACATTTCCACGAATAACCCATTTCTATTCTCTGCGTAATCTCAGTATTACACTTTGGACAATTTGTAATGGCGATTTTGTCTTCATTTTTGTATGTGAAAAAATATTTTGGTCTTACAATAGCACCAAGTTCTGTGAGTTTAGTAAATAATTCTCCGCGAGTGTCATCACCATGCTGTATTCCTGGATAAAAAAATATTTTTTCACATTTCCATTTGTCTTTTAGATAGTGAAATAATTTTTCGTGGTCAAGCGCAAACTTCAACACTTTCAGTGTTGTCGTTTCGGTATTTTGTACATCAATAAAAGCGAACCTTTTCATGGAAATTATTTTAACATTTTCTCAATCATTTTTCTAGTGCTTTTTAGGAATGCCCGCCCACCAAAATTCCGCCAAAAAATCAGGAAGTACGCGAAGCGAATTTTTGATAAAGTAAGTTCGAGCGGAATCGTAAAACCACTCCAAACACAACCCTTGTTCAACTACGAATCTTTGTCCTTGGATACGCTCTCTGTATCTTTTTCTTGCAATCCAAAAGATTGTTCTATGAGAGATTTAAGTTCTTCTACACCGTGAAAACCCGTCAACGTTTCATCGCCGATCACGAGCGCAGGAAGTTTTGTGTCTTCTATCTTATAAATATCAAGTAATGTTTTTACAGCCGATACATCAATACTGTAATCAAAAGAATAAACCCTCAAATCCTTATATTTATTTCTCAGAGCAGAAAGCACTATACCTGTCTTTTCGCATTCACTGCAATTTACTTTAGTAGTGTAGAAGTAAAGTATAAAAGCTGATTTTGTCTTGCAACGCTCAGAGATTTTCTTGGTCAAAAGATAATCCTTGATTTGAAGCAAAGAATAATATCTCTTCAAGGAAAGCACCGTGTCCGTCGCCCCCAGATTTGTCTCACTCCATTCTAATTTGCGTCCGAGCTCACCTAGTTCGTCTGATAGTATTGAATACGAAATATTCTTACAAGAAAGCTCTGAAAGTAAAGAAAATTGCGTTTCGGAGGAAAGTATATCAATAGCTATCTGATCCTGGATAGATTTCAGTTGATTTACTTTTTTACCGCTAAAATAATTGCTAATATAGCTGACAGACAAGAAAAGTCCGGCTGTAATCAAAAAAACTATTAGGTATTTTTTCCAATCAATGTTGTTATTATTCATAATGATTCGCTATCTCCAAGCAGGATTCCTTGACAGGGCCGTATTGTAAACTGCCTTTAAAAGCCAAAATGGTCCTACTATGCTGAAAACTAAGAAGAAATATAGCATATAAAAAGGAAAATGCCACTTACCTTCCACAATTTTCTTTCCAAAGAAAATAGAAAAAATAATCAACGAATAAATAAGTATTGAGATAAATACTAATGATTTCGTATTTATAAAGAAAGGATCAAGATTCCCAAAGTTTGAAACAAACTCAAAACCAGTGATTTTAAATTGAGTAATTTTTGTCAGAATAAAATCCCATATCCTTGCAAGTAAATTACCAAATATTAAACTCACAGCAAAGACAGAGATAATACCTGAAGGCAATGTAAACAGCGCAAAGTTACCATATTTTTTTCTGAAAATAACACGACGATAATCTATCGTATTGTTAATAAAGCCAAAAATCCAGCGCGTTCTTTGTCTGTAAAGTTTTTTTACAGTAGAAGGAGTATTGGTATATATATACGCGTCATTACACTGCTCTATCTTGTAACGATGCTCTTGCATCCTGTATGCTATCTCCATATCTTCGGTATTATGAGCATGACGATATGGACCTAAAGTATCAAAAACTTTTTTACGAAAAATAGTTAGCGGTCCCGGAGTCACATGAATTGCTCCCATAAAACCAAGCATTTTTTTTACATATACCGACATATCATATTCTGCTCTTTGAGCGCTCTGAACTATACCCTTGCCTTTAAGAGCAATAACAGAAGGTGCAACTGCCATTGCACTTGGATCCTTTTCAAAATAACTCATAATCCGCGCAAGGGATTCTGGGTGCGCAATCGAATCCGCATCGAGACATCCCACAAATTCGGTGTCTGTGTGTTCCAAACCAAGATTGAGCGCTGTATATTTACCACCGTTTTCTTTACGAAAAATTTTTACATTTGGGTTTTTAGAAAACTTCGACATCGCATTCCATGTACCATCAGTAGATCCATCATCTATCAGAAAAACCCGAAACTTGTTTTTAGGATAATTAAGCGCGAGCAAAGATTTGACTGTATTATACAAAGTCTTTTCTTCGTTCCAAGCAGGCACTATGATAGTGACTTTTGGATATCTAGAAAGACTAGTGGGTCCGTTTCTTGTAATTATTTTTTTTCTATTTTCCAAAAAAGTTACGAGAAAAAACACTTGCACATACAAAGACAAGAATAACAACACATGCATGCCGGTGCTCAAAATCTCGCTCATATTTTGTATTTATACTATATTATATAATATATAAAAGCAAACGAAAAAATCGGCAAATATTTGCCGATTTTTTCAAATAAATCCAAAAATATTACATACCACTTTTCATCTCACTAGAAGAAGACATTGGAGCATCCTTTGCGCAGTGTCCGCACAAACCGCCGGAGCACTTAGCACACTTACAACCAAAAATATACATTACGGCTGCAACTCCCACAAGAATATAAACCACTGATTCAACTACTGGCATGGAACCCAAAAGCATACTAACTACATTCCAGCTCTCCATCCTGCCTAAGAGCATACCTACGCCTATCAAACCCCAATTCAAACCACCGATTACTAATAACACTTTCATAGCCATAGACGCGGCACATCCGCACCAGTTGCCCTTACAAACACCATCTTTACATTCACACATAAAATTTTTACCTCACAAATCGCATAAATAATAAAAATGCAAAAAGCGAAGTCAAGTTAATTTGATAATACTCTTACAGTATATCATAAATAAATAAAACAAGTGGTTTTTTCCAGCATTACAGGCAAGGCCTGAACAGCGACTAATCAAAATACCCCTTCAGCCTTGCTATCTTTTCGTGCTGGCGGAGTTTTTCGTGCACTTTTGCCTCTATCTGACGAATACGTTCGCGAGTAACCCCGAATTCCTCCCCCACCCTTTCCAGCGTGTGCTGTATGCCATCTATCAATCCATAACGCATTTCAAGAATCTTGCACTCTTTTGGATTTAATTCATTAAGAACTTCTCGTATTTGATCTGAGAGTATCCTCCTTGCTGATTCTTGATCTGGACGAAGGATTTTATCATCTGGAATAAAGTTTTCGAGAGTGGATTTATCATCATCACTACCTATAGGCTGTTCTAGAGATATTGTTTCTTGACTTATATTTTCAATGACATGAATCTTTTCTACAGGAATACCCATCTCTGTCGCTATCTCTTCCGCCAACGGTTCACGTCCCAAATCTTGAGAAAGCCTGCGATATATTTGTTTATATTTAGAGATAGTCTCCACCATATGCACTGGAATACGAATGGTGCGACTCTGGTCAGCTAATGCGCGAGTGATGGATTGACGAATCCACCAAGTCGCATAAGTAGAGAATTTGTAACCCTTAGTCCAGTCAAATTTCTCAACTGCTTTAAATAGACCAAGATTCCCCTCTTGAATCAAATCAAGCAGTGTCAGGTTTGGACTTCTACCCACATATTTCTTGGCAATGGAAACAACCAAACGCAAGTTTGCCCGAGCAAGCAGGTTTTTAGCTTCGGAATCTCCAGCCTGTATGCGTTTCGCTAGATCTTTTTCATCCGCAGCATGAATCAACGCATATTGACCTATCTCTTTGAGATACATCTGTATGGAATCATGCATCGTGGACTTGTTCAAATCTTTATCCACAAGGTCTTTATCAAGGTTGAGCAGATTTCCACCTTCAAGAACATCAATACCCATCACCGAGAATCTCTCGTAAAGCTCATCTAGATGAAAGATATTGTTTTCTATATCCGGGAAAGTTTTCAGTATTTCGTCGTATGTTATAAACCCCCTCTTCTTGCCTTTTTCTATAAGCTCGTTGGAAAGACGTGTAAATTCCTCCGCTTTTTTGTCTTTCTTGCCTTTTGGTTTTTTAACATCTTTCGCTTTACTAGTCTTTCTGATCTTAGGCAACTTTTTTACCGCTTTTATTTTCTTGTGATTCTTTTTTACTGCTTTTTTAGCAGGCTTTCTCAATAGCTTCTTCGTTTTCTTTATCTTTGATTTTGCAATTTTTTTGTTTTTTGTTTTCTTCATAAATTATTTGTTTTAGCGACCGCTTTTAATATCTTCTATTTGTTTGTTAATTTCATTTATTTCTTTTAAAGTTTGCTCTGCGAGCGATACTTCTTTTTTTTCTTCCAGTTCTTTAAGTTCTCGTATTTTCTTGGAAAGTTTCTCTTTTAAATCTTCTTCTTTCAGATTTCTTAGGAGCTCCATTGTATCTTTCTTCAAATCAGCTCCATCTCCATAAAAAACCTCCGCTTCAAATATCAAATCTTCTTTATTGCTTTCCGCTTTATTAAAAATGGTTGATTCATCTTTGCCTAAAATGACTGTCAATTCTCTCAACAGACTCTCAACATCAAAGCTTTGATTGTTCAAACTTTTTTGCCAAAAAACAATACCAAGCAATCTGTTCAAAATATAGTCTTTCCTGAAAAATGCACTTCTACTGCTTTTGGCTTGTTCGATCTCATCTTTCTCTGTTTTTGATTCTTTTTCAATTTTTGACAGGTCTTCTCTTAAATCCTCCCCCCTTATCTGCGATGCGTCGCTTATCTTGCGCAAAAAATCCGCTTTCTCTATTCTGCTTTCAAGCGCATTCACATAAGGCAACACTCTTTCTTTTATAGCTCTGCCCGCCTTGCGAGTATCATTTTTATATTCGTTTAAAACTTTCTCTAAGAAAAATTCTATTATGTGTTTTGACTCTCTAATAGCAGAGCGCCAAGCATCAACTCCATTCTTTGAGATCAAATCTGCCGGATCCACGCCTTCTTGCATGGAAGCAACTTTTACATCCATACCCAAAGACAAGGCGATCTTGCCAGCGCGAGCAGAAGCATTCACCCCGGCTCGGTCAGCGTCAAATGCAAGTACGATGTTCTCTGAAAGTCGGCGAAGCAATCCTAAATTTGAAACTACATTTTCTTTTGAAACAAGAGCATCAGAAAGCGCTGTACCAGAAGTCGCTACTGTATTTTTAAACCCAGCCTGATGCGACAATACCAAATCCATCTGACCTTCAACCAAAATAGAAAAATTATTCCTGCGAATTGAGTCTTTTGCTTTGTGAAGACCGTACAACACGGCAGATTTATTGAAAATGGGGGTATCCGGACTGTTGAGGTATTTAGCGGACTTACCATCATCTTCAAAAATCCTGCCAGAAAAAGCAATAATGCGTCCGCTAGAGTCAGAGATAGGAAACATAATTCTTCCTCTAAATCTATCGTAGAATCCTTTTTCAGATTTCTTTGCAAGTCCCGCCTTTTCTATTTCCACATCCGTAAAACCCTTTTTCTGCAGATGAACGAGCAACAGCCTCCAATCGTTTTTTATAAAACCTATTCTAAAATCCTTGATTGTTTTTTCTTCTAGACCTCTTTTTTGCAAATATTCTAGAATTTCTTTGTTGTTTTCCAAACCCTGCTCAAAGAACAAACACGCTTCTTCCATAGACTTGTACAACCTTTCTTTTTCGCTCTCTTTTTCTTTAGAGAATTCACCCAATACGACACCCGCTCTTTCTGCAAGCAACTTCAAAGCACCTTTAAAATCAAGGCCTTCGAATTCCTGCACAAAAGAAAAGATATCTCCTTTTGCGGCACAACCGAAACAATAATAACTACCTCGATCTGAAGATACAAAAAAGGATGGTGTCTTTTCGTTGTGAAAAGGGCATCTGGCTTTGAAATTTATGCCTGATTTTTCAAGCTTTACATATGAAGATATAACCTCCTCAATAGAAAGTCTCTCTTTGATCTGCGAGACAGGAGAATTTGCTCCATTGTAAATTTTCATAAATTATTTTGAGTTACAAAGGCGAACTATTTCGTAATCCAAAGTATATTATTCTTCTGTATTCCCTGTTTTAAAACCAGTACCCACCGGTATAAGTCGTCCGATGATAACGTTTTCCTTTAGTCCTCTCAAAGAATCTATACCACCTTTTACAGCGTTCTCTATCAAAACACGGTTTGTGTTTTGGAAAGAAGCGGCAGAAAGCCAACTCTTGGTGCGAAGAGAAACTTCAGTTATACCAAGCACTATAATTTCTGCTTTTGCTTCTTTCAAACCTTCTTTTTCTACTCTTTGATTTTCTTCTATAAGAGCGGTATTTTCAATTATGTCTCCTATTGAGAAATTTGTTTCTCCTGCTTCTTTTACCTTTCTACGAGAAAACATTTGGCGCACGATGATCTCTGTGTGTTTTCTGGAAATAGAAGCACTTTGCAATTCGTACACTTTGTTTATTTCACGAATAATGTATTCTTCTACCATTTCTTTTGTGCCAAGACTAAACATTTCAGCAATATCTGCGGAGCCATCAGTTAGGAGTTCACCCTTCTTGACCTTCTGTCCAACCTTTACGATAGGAGTTCTACGAAAAGCGACGGTGTATTCTATTTCATTGGATTTGTTGCCCTTTACAGGATCGTCTGCCAAGATTTTGATAACTTTTTCTTTAGCGCTTAATTGCCCGTCCACCAAAACCTTTTCTTTAATTTCAAAGACTTCCCCGTCAACTTCAGAAATCACGGCAGAATTTTTAGGAGTTCTTCTTTCGAATATTTCCTCAACACGAGGCAAACCCGTGGTGATATCGGCACCCGCCACGCCTCCAGCGTGGAATGTACGCAAAGTAAGCTGTGTACCCGGCTCACCTATGGCTTGCGCGGCGATGATTCCCACAGCTTCACCAAGATTAACCATGTGGTTTCTTCCAAGATCAAGACCATAACACATCTGACAAATTCCGTGCGTGGTTCTACAGGTCAAAGGAGATCTGACGAATACTTCCTCAAAACCAGCACCTTCGATATTACGAGCTTCTTCTTTGGTTACTAAGAAGCCCTTCTTGTAGATAGTCTTGCCGTCTGTGTCTTTCAAATCGCCGGCAAGTACTCTTCCGGAAATATTTTTAGCTAGTGGTATTTCAATACCGGAAATGTTTTCTTTTGTAACTACCTTGCCTTCTTTTGTACCGCAATCTTCTTCTGTGATCACAACATCTTGCGACACATCCACAAGTCTGCGAGTCAAATAACCCGCCTTTGCAGTGTTAAGAGCTGTGTCTGAAGCTCCTTTACGAGCACCGTGAGTGGTAACGAAATATTCAATAGGAGAAAGTCCTTCTTGATAACATGGAATGATCGGAAACTCTAAAGTCTTACCCTGGTTATTCTGAATCAGACCTTTCATACCCGTCATCTGAATAAGTGAAGTCATCGTGCCTCTCGCGCCTGAAGTAAAAAGATCATAAGTAGAGCCATTCTTGTCTAGAGTCTTTGGCAAAACCTTTTCCAATTCTTTCTTGGATTGAGTCCAGATCTCTATAATCTTCTGATATCTTTCTTCTTCGGAAAGAAGACCGTCGTTCCATTCGTTGATTATTTTTGCTTCTAACTTTCTGCCATTTTCTATAATGCTTTCTTTCTCTATTGGAACTTTCACATTATCAAGACCCCAAGTCGTGCCTGAAAATGTCGCGTACTTGAAACCGAAATTCTTTATCTTGTCCAATATTGGAGGAGTATTATCCACACCATAATGTACGATAAGCTCGTCAAGCAAAGCGGACAACCTCTTTTGTGTCATTTCATCACTGATATAAGGAAAGTCACTGGGCAATACACTATTGAATAACAATTTACCTACAGAGGTTTCAAACATTTGTTCATCAAACTTTTTATATTTAACATTTTTAGTAGCCAAAACTTTTATCTTTGCTCGAAAAGCCACAATCCCATATTCGTATGCTGTAATAGCTGCATTTGGACTAGAAAAATATTTTCCTTCACCTTTTTCTCCTTCCACATTCTTGGTCATCCAATAAGAACCAAGCACCACATCTTTACTAGGATGCACTATAGGATCTCCGTTCTGTGGCTTCAAGAGATTTTTATTTGAAGCCATTAAATTTTTAGCTTCTGCTTGCGCTTCTTCTAAAAGAGGCACATATACAGCCATCTGGTCTCCGTCGAAGTCTGCATTGAACGCCTGACAAACAAGTGGATGCACTTGGATCGCATTGCCTTCTATGAGGATAGGATTGAATGCTTGAATACCTAGTCTGTGCAAAGTAGGCGCGCGGTTCAACAAGACATACTTGCCTTTTATTACTTCTTCAAGCATAGCCCAGACTTCTGGAGTGCGTTCTTCGATAAGCTTGTTTGCGCCACGGATATTGAAAGCAAGCTCGGCCTGCAAAATTTTTGAAATTACAAAAGGTCTGAAAAGCTCCAAAGCCATATGTTTCGGAAGTCCGCATTGATTCAAAGCAAGTTCGGGACCGACAACAATCACAGAACGACCAGAATAATCAACACGTTTACCGAGAAGGTTCTGACGGAAAAGACCTTGTTTTGATTTCAAGTTGTCTGAAAGAGATTTCAACGGCCTTTTTTGAGACTGACTCATCGCCGCACTTTCGTTTTGTTTTGCTATTGAATTGTCTATCAAAGCATCTACCGCCTCCTGAATAATTCTTTTTTCATTTCTCAAAATAACATCCGGTGCATTTATTTCTTTGAGTTTTTTCAAACGATTATTTCTGTTTATTACTCTTCTGTAAAGATCGTTCAAATCTGAAGTGGCGTGTCGTCCTCCATCAAGAGCGACCATCGGGCGAAGCACTGGAGGAATGACAGGGATCGCAGTCAAGAACATCCATTCTGGTCTGATATCCGCATAGATCATGGCTCGTATTAGAGATAATCTTTTTTGAATTTTTTCTTTTTCTATGGAACTTGCCTTCTCGGATATCTTTTCTATATGGGATTTTAGTTTCTCCAAGTCCAAATTCTTGAATATGGAATAGATAGCTTCTGCGCCGATACTAGCTTCAAAACATGTGCCATATTTCAAAGAATAGTGATGAAAAGAAAATTCATTCAACACTTTGCCTTCATATATTTCTTGTATTTCTTTTTTTGTATTTGAGAATAGCTCTTTTAGTCTTTCACGAGTCTCATCGTCAGCAGAATTTTTAAACTTTGCCTTGTATTCTCTTTCTAGATTCTCTATAACAGAAGTTTTCTCTTCTTCATGAACTTTTGTAATGATGTATCCGGCAAAATATATAACCTTCTCTAAGTCCGAGACTGGAATATTTAAAAGAATACTCATCCTAGAAGGTACGCCTCGTAGGAACCAGATATGAGCCACAGGAGTAGCGAGTTCTATATGTCCCATCCTCTCTCGTCTGACTATGGAACGAGTCACTTCCACTCCGCATTTCTCACAGATGATATCCTTATATCGAATACGGCGATATTTTCCACAATAACATTCATAGTCTTTTTCTGGACCGAAGATCTTTTCATCAAAGAGACCTCCGCGTTCTGACCTACCAGTGCGATAGTTTATAGTTTCGGGCTTTGTTACTTCTCCATACGACCATTCTTTGATTTGGTCCGGAGATGCGAGACGGAGTGAGATGTGATCAAAGTCTGTTTTGTTTAATGTTTTCATAATTTTTTAATTTATTTATTAATTCATTAATCTTACTTTTTATTTTTCTTCCGAGAACTTCTTCAAATTCACATCAAGCGCAAGTCCTCGCAAGTAATTAAGCAAAACATTAAACGAAGCTGGCGAATTTGGCGCCTTGATCGCTTCGTTCTTGATAATAGAATCAAAAGTAGCGGATCGACCCATAATGTCATCTGATTTTATAGTTAGCATTTCACGCAACGTATAAGCAGCGCCGTATCCTTCGAGTGCCCAGACTTCCATTTCTCCAAATCTCTGTCCTCCGCCTTGAGCTTTTCCTCCAAGTGGTTGCTGAGTGATGAGCGAATACGGACCGATGGAACGCATGTGAATTTTGTCTTCTACCATGTGGTGTAATTTGAGCATGTACATATATCCCACTGCCACATCTTGCGCAAAAGGTTCACCTGTACGTCCGTCGAAGAGTTTGAGTTTACCATTCTCTGGAAGTCCAGCTTTCTTAAGTTCTTCTTTGATCTCTTCGTGTTTCGCGCCTAGAAATGGAGGTACTATCGCTTGATAACCTAAAGCTTCTGCCGCCATTCCAAGGTGTATTTCCAAAATCTGTCCCAAGTTCATACGAGAAGGCACACCAAGTGGTGAAAGTATTATATCAACAGGAGTACCGTCAGCATCGTAAGGCATATCTTCTTCTGGAAGGATTTTTGAAATAACACCCTTGTTGCCGTGTCTTCCAGAAAGTTTGTCTCCGACGGAAATATTTCTAATCTGCGCAACTTCAACCACTATCTTTTTTATTATTCCCGCTTCAAGAGTATGTCCTAGATCACGAGAAAATATTTTGACTCCTATTATGCGTCCGCGCTTGCCGTGCTCCATGCGAAGTGATGTGTCCTTCACATCACGAGCTTTCTCGGCAAAGATTGATCTTAGAAGTCTTTCTTCTGGAGTGAGCTCTGTTTCGCCTTTGGGAGTGATTTTCCCAATCAAAATATCATTTTCTCTTACCTCCGCGCCTATGCGCACTATTCCATCTTCATCAAGATCTTTCAATTTCAACTCTCCGACATTTGGTATGTCGCGAGTTGTAACTTCCGGACCAAGTTTTGTATCGCGTACAGTACAAACGAATTCTTCTACATAAATACTTGTGAACTTGCTCTTTTTTACAAGTCTTTCCGATAAAATAATCGCGTCTTCATAGTTAAAACCAAACCAAGACAGAAACGCAACCCTTACATTTTGTCCTATTGCTATCTGCCCATCCACGGTGCTTGTGTTATCAGCTAAAACATCGCCTTTCTTTATTTTCTGTCCTACAGATACGATAGGTCTTTGATGCAAGGCGGAAAAATTGTTATTCCTCAAAAAGTTTACAAAATTATATGTTTTTTCTTTATCTCCTTTTACTACTGCTTTTTTAGCATCTAGATAAGTCACCACACCGTCTTCTGTGGCGATGACCATTCTGCCTCCATCTCTTGAAGCGAGCGATTCGATACCTGTCGCGACCAAGGGTGCTTCAGGCAAAATACATGGTACAGCTTGTTTCTGCATGTTTGATCCCATCAGTGCGCGATTCGCATCATTGTGTTCCAAGAAAGGAATCATGGAAGTACCTATCGAAAAGGCCTGATTCGCGGCTACATCTATGAAATCCACTTGATCTCGAGCGATAGTGCCTGCTTCTGTTTTAACTCTAGCCGCCACTCGATCTTCAGTAATTTTGCCATTTTCATCATAAATAACTCCCGCGTGAGCAATGTTGTATTTTTCTTCTTCTAGAGCGTTTAAGTATTGGACTTCTCCTGTAATTTTGCCGTTTTTGACTTTGACATAAGGGGTTTCGATGATTCCAAAATCATTTATTTTTGCGTATGTGGCAAGGTGAAGAATAAGACCGATGTTAGGACCTTCAGGAGTGTGTATAGGACATACTCTTCCATAGTGCGAAGGATGCACGTCGCGTACTTCAAGACCGGCTCGCTCTCGTGTCAAACCTCCGGGTCCCAAGGTAGAAAGTGTTCGCAGATGTTCCATTTCGCCGAGAACATTCTCCTGCATCATGAATTGCGAAAGCTGGTTGGTAGTGAAAAATTCTTTAATGCGAGCCTGAAGAGGACGCTGGTTTATGATGTGTATCGGCAAAGCAGTATCTACATCTATGATAGACATTCTGTCTTGAATATTCCTTTTGATCTGCATCATACCAGTGCGAACCTTTTGCTGGAGCATTTCACCTACAAATCTGACTCGCCTTTGACCCAAATGGTCTATATCGTCAGCCTTTGCCCCTGGAGTGTTATTAAGAGAAATTACATGTTTGAGGATAACCGCCACATCATCTTTTGAGATAGTACGGCGAGCAAGTTCAGCTTCTTCTAAAGGCTTACTGAATCTTTGATTGAATCTATATCTACCTACTGGAGAAATATCATATCTTTCAGAAGTAAACAACGAATCTATAAACTCCTTTGCGTTTTCAGCAGTAGCCAAATCTCCGTCTCTTAGACGCTTATAAACTTCTATGTACGCGTCGTTCAAAGTCTTCGCTGTGTCTTTGGCAATACAAGCTTCTATCGCCTTTTTATAATCAATACCGTCAGTGGATTTCTCAAAGGCTTTCAACAGATTATCATCTGTATGATAACCCATGACTCTAAGAAGCGAAGTTGCAGAGAATTTTCTTTTTTTATCAATTCTTATATAAATGTTTCCATCACTGTCGGATTCTATTTCTATCCAAACTCCGCGAGCTGGAATAATCTTTGCTCCAAAATATTTCTTGCCTTTATTTTCAGATTCCGTAAAAAAAACTCCGAAAGAACGAGCAAGCTGTGGAACGATAATTCTCTCTACGCCATTTATAATGAAAGTGCCGTGAGGAGTCATAAGCGGAAGCTCTGACATGAATATTTCTTGTTCCTTTACTGTGCCCAATATTTTATTCTTAAGCTTTACACGAGCCTTCAACAAACCCTGATATGAGAGTTTGTTGACCTTTGCATGAAGTTCATCACAATTCGGCTCACTCAAAGAGAAAGAAGTGAATTCAAGTTCAAACTTCTTGCCGAAATAATCAACAATCGGCGAGAATTCTTTAAAAACTTCTTTTATTCCATCTTCCACGAGCCACTTGAAAGATTTTACTTGCGCTTCTATAAGATTAGGAAACTCTATCAAGGGTTTTTTATACCTTGAAAAATATTTCTTCGGACGCTTTTCTGTTTGCATATTTTATGATTAAACCAGAAGAAAGCCAAAACAAAGAAAGCAAAGAAAAACAAAAAAGACATAGAAACTTGCTTTTCTTTAATTTCTTTTGTGGCTAACTTCGGATAATGTTATTTAATGCTTATTTTAAAGCTTATAATAATCTAGGATTGCATCCGATACTCAATCAATGAATCTCAAAATAGCCTACTCTTTTACAATCTTTTTGTCAAATCAAGGCTGTGGATTGTCTCTTTTTTTCCACTCCTCTATTTTTTTATGATTACCAGAAAGGAGGACTTTGGGAACTTTATGATTTTTGTTTTTATATCTTAAAACTTCTGGACGAGTATATACTTCGCTTGATGAAATACGCTCTTCTTCAAGAGATTCAATCTTACCTAAAACTCCAGGCAACTGGCGAGAAACACAATCGAGCAGTATCATGGCGGGCAATTCACCACCTGTAACCACATAGTCCCCTATCGAGATCTTTTTTGTTTTTAAAATTTTATCCACTCGCGCATCTATGCCTTCGTACCTGCCACAGATCAAAATAATATCTGTATATTTTTTTGAGATTTTTTTGGCAAAACTCGTAGTAAACTTTTCGGCGTTTGGAATGAAATTGATAGTTAAAATTTTTACTTGTTTTGTTCTGTTAGTAATATTTTTTAATTTTGAAATTTTTTTTAGAGCCTGCTCATAAGCCTTTATGATCGGTTCCGCACACATTACCATACCCGGACCTCCGCCATAAGGTTTGTCGTCCACCGGCTTATACCCATTTTTACTCTTTGTCTTGTCCTTTACAAAATCTCTAGGGTTATAAAAAGACACAGAGATTGTTTTGTTTTTAATGGCGCGACCCACAATAGACTCGTCCAAATACGAGCTAAAAATTTCGGGAAAGATTGTAATAATATGAAAATTCATAAAAAGAAAAACCGTGACATCAATATATCACGGTTTCTTCTTTTTATTAAATACCTTTCAAGTCCTCCATCGCCTGATCAACAGTCTTCATGCTCATATCGTTTCCCATACTTGGGTTTTGAGGTCTCATGCCACCCTCTGGTTCGTTGATCTTTAGATTCACACGAGCGTTGTTCTTCATACCTATAATGCGAAGGAGTGTGCGAATAGCCTTTGCTGTATTGCCCATCCTTCCGATGATCTTACCCATATCGGCTGGGTTGACTGTGAGACTGATGAGTACCCCCATCTCGTCTACTGTGCGATCCAACTTTACATCATTTGGATTATCTACCAATGCCTTTACTATATATTCTAAAAATTCTTTATCAGCGTCATGCATAGTGTTTCAGATTAATTAATTTTAAATTTTTAATGTTCGATCTACCAACGAAAACAGTTTTGATACGACCCCAAAACATCACTTCCATTAGTATGAGTATAATTATATATTATTACTTTTGAGCTTTCAACTCTTTTCTCTTTTTAGTTGGTTTCTTTTTAGATAACACATTTCTTTTCTTGCCTTCTATCACCTTTTGGCTAACCATAAAGTTATGCATAGTGTCAGAGAGTTGAGCGCCCTTTGAAACCCAATATTGTATTCTCTCGGCCTTAAAATTTGTCTCTCCTGCTTTCGGATTATAAGTACCGACTATCTCCAAGAATTTACCACTCTTGGTACTGTTTTTAGAATCAGTCAAAACAGCTCGAAAAGCTGGGTCGTTCTTCCTGCCTATCCTTTGTAATCTTATTTTTAACATAGGAACAGTCTAACATAATTTATTAAAAAAGCAATAAAATAAAAAGACGCGGAATGCGTCTTTTTATTTTATTTATTCTCTAGCTATTACAGAACTAGATATTGTCTATAAACTCGTTTGCTAGACTTAGCACAAGAGCAGCTTGCGCGTCAGTTAGATACTTGTAGCCTTTCTTTTTTCCTAATTTCTTCTCCATATCATTAGCTACTCTTTCCATCTTCCTTTCTGCTTTATCTAGTTTATTTTTCTTTCCTGCTAAAGCAATCATATTGTCTATTCTGTTTAAGAGCTTCTTCTCATCAGGGGTACTGCCTGGAAATGCTTCAACGGTTGCTCTCATAGAAAGCAAATGCGCCATAGGATCAAATGGACCACCATAGGCTGCAGCAGAACCAAAACCCAAAACCATCATCATCGTAACCAATAAACTCGCACCTAAGAACTTTTTCATAAAATATAATTAGTTAAATTAATAATAAAAACATTTCGGAATATTATTTATATAGCCGATAGCATCATTATACACAATCATATATAATATGAAAACAACTTTAGATGTGGATAACCCACAACAGAGCTACTTATGGAATTAATATGGATTTAAAACAGCAAATAAAGCCTAAATATATATTTTTAATATTAGTATCCTTGCTTGTTTTAGGTGGATTTTTTAGATTTTACCAACTAGAAAAAGCCCCATACTGGATGGATGAAGGATACACCATCAATGCCGTACTTTCTGTCGAAGAAAAAGGCTCAACAATACTGGATTCCGGAGAAAAATATCGTTGCCCTACATACTGCCATATCACAGCTTATATAGCTGAACGCTTCGGTAACAATGCTTTTTCTTTTAGGTTTCTTTCTGTAATTGCAGGGATACTTTCTATAGCGCTGATTTTCTACACCACCAAGAGATTTTTTGGGAATATTGTTGCTATCACCTCGACCTTTTTTATAACCTTTTCATATTGGCAAATAGCCTGGTCTAGACAAGCCAGATGGTACACGCTTTTTGCTTTATTTTTTTGGCTAGCTATTTTGTTCTTTGATAAGTTTTTGAAAAGCGACAAAAGCAACTTGGAGAAATATTTATTTTTGACAAGCTCGCTGGTATTTTCTTTTCTTGCGTCTATAACCCACGGACTTGGATACTTGATGCCTTTTATTTTTATGATTTGGTATTTTGTTGAAAAAGTCATTATAGAAAAGAAGGCGTCTTGGAAAAGATATGTCCTTGGATTCATATTAATTACAGGGACAATCCTTATTCTTGATTCCCTGCTAGGAACACGGTTTTACAAAGGTCTGCTACGAGGAATTAATCTTGATTTCAATCCGCATTATTATATTTACTTTTTGATTAAGAACTATTGGCTGTTTATTCTGCCTATGATATATACTTTATATACATCAATCAGAAAAAAGAAATTCATCGTGGGAATTTTATTTTTTATTTTTCTAGCCTATTTACTGCCACTTTCTTTTTTAACAAAACTTGTAAATTATAGATACATTTTTCATGTTACCCCTATACTGATCATTTTAGGCTCTTTAGGAATATACGACATATACTTGTTGATAAACAAAAAATGGCAGAAAATAGCTTTTATTTTGTGCATCATAATATTGTTCTTTTCTTTTGGTAAAGGAGTACTTGCCCCTAAAAATTTTTATTTTTTGGAATCAGACACTCCAAAGACATGGGGCAAGGGGGCGCATTATTCATACACTCCGCAACCAGACTGGAACAAAGCCTATGACTTTATAAAAAGTAATATGGAAAACGAAGATCTGGTGATCAGCAGTTTGCCTCATTTTAATAAAATATTCCTCGGCATACCAGGGTATTGGATAAAATATAATTACTTGGGTATAACAGGCAAAGAATCTAAGACAAAAGACAACAAAGAATTCTATGTGGGAGCTGAAACAATAAACAATTTATCTGAACTTAAAGAATTAGCTTCAAAGAATCATGGATACATCGTACTGGATTTTATGGCAATAGATGAAAAAATACAGCCCGATATATTGGAATACATCACAAACAACTTTGCACAAGTGTTTTACGACAGGATAAACACATATTCGCGAGTTTGGATATATAGATTTTAATGTTTACTTTGCATATAGCTCGTGATATAAACGCTATATGCAAGAAAAGATAAAGAACTGGTTTAAATCTATAAATTTTAGAGAATTTGCAAAACAAGAAGCAAAAAATCCTATATTTTGGGCACGATTTTTTGCTTATGCTATTCCCCTAACCTTTTTGCTCTATATACTTTATATAAATTTTCTGCCCTTTGGATATGATAAAACTTTCGTCATAAATGCTGGTTCAAAAAACGATATTGTTGTCAGTGAATTTTACTTGGAACCATCGACAAATCTTTCAGAAGACAAAGTAGATGAAAATGGAAAAACATATCGCGAATTAAATGGTAGCGCATATGCAATATTTAAACCCAAAGCGATACTAAAAAACGCGACAGTAGCCATCACGACGGAAGACGAAGGAATATTTATAAACTCCTCTCTTTTAGATTTTGATAAAGATGAAATAGAATGGGAAAATTCTTTTGATTTCAATGAAGGAATACCAAAAGGATGGGGTGGAAACGCGTTGATGGTTGATGATGAACTCACCTTCAATGGAGAAAATTCGCGCATTTATCTGCCCTACTCCAGAGATAGATTTGAGGACGGGCCTTTTAGTTTATATATGGAGTGGTCTCCGACAGATGAAGACTCAAATTCCCAGCAGATAGTGGGACATTATAACTGGGAACTTTGGCAAAACAAAAACAATGTAGAATTCAGAGTGGGAAGAATGAATGACAATCAGGGACCCGCTTATTCTATTAAATACACTTTTGACCCTGATCTTTTTTTCTATGACACACATTCAGCTATCGCGATCTATAACCCAAGCGACAACGGCTACATAGAACTATACATAGATGATGAATATGCGGGTAGAACATACATAGGTAAAGATAAAATTTATAAATATTATGGTGATCAAAATCTGACCATCGGATGGAGTCCTCACAACAATGGCAATAATTCATATTTTTCTGGCACTATATATGATCTGAGATTTGCACTTAAAAACATAATTACGCCAAACAAAACTGTGACACTAGAAATGGAAGATAACGCTCCTCTAAAAATAGAACTTTTTTCAAACGGTACGGCAAAGTTGAGACAAATCAAGCTAAATGCAGTCAAACAATAAGTTACAAAATATTTGGATTCTATTGGATAGCTATTTCTTCATGCCATTCTTTAGCGCTCTAGCTCTAGTTTTTTTGTGTTTTTACATCGCTCCACTGGAGTTGTTTTATTTTAGTAAAGTATCATCCATCTACACAGCTATCATTTCCGCATTCATTGCTTTTTTTCTTTGGTTTAGAAGACTAGGAGAAGAAAGTAGAATAAAAAATCTTTTGACTGAATTAAATAAACATTTCTTTCTTTCAGGTTTAATAACCATAATTATCTTGAATCTCACGCCCTTTGGGAATCTCTCTTTTCCGACGTACATAAAATTAGTTTTAAACTTTGCGACATTTTTCAGCGGATTTATAACGATCTATGTCAATAAAAATTTATTAGTAAACATAGAATCGGAAAGAAATGATGAAATACTTGTGGAGCAGGAGAAAATAAACGAATTCAGAAACAAATTTCCAAAAATAAATAAAATTCCATTATTTAGAAATGTTGCCAGATTTATTTACATAGAAAAATGGTGGTACTCTCTTTCTATAATCTTACTTTTGGTTATAGGTTTTGTGATAAGACTCTACAATCTTGGTGAACTGAGTCTATGGTGGGATGAACTCTTAACAGGAACTTACGTCACGAGAATTCTGGAAACAGGTTTACCAATATCACCGTCCGGTTTTGAATATTACTGGAGGGGAATATCATACCATTATCTTGTTTCTGGCTTTACATTTATTTTCGGAAACACTGAATTTTGGCTTAGATTCCCTAGTGTACTATTAGGAATTGGAACCATAATACTATCTTTCTTGATAACGAAAAGAATAAACAAGATTCTAGCTCTTTTTATAGTAATTATTTTAACTTTTTCGATTTACAACGTAGAATATTCTCAATTCGCTCGTTTCTATATAATGAACGCCTTTCTTTTTTTACTAAACATAGAATTCTTTTGGCGAGGATTCTTTGAGCAAAAAAAGTGGTTTAAGGTGCTCTCTATCATTACTTTCTTAATAATGATATTAACCGTACAGTTAGGATCAATATTTATTTCAGTAATATTTTATTACTTAATATATAAAATATCTTTAATAAAAATTAAGAAATCAAGAATCAGAGACTTATTTAGTTTAAAATTATTTATACCTATAATGCTTTTTTTGAGTTTATATATAACTGGAAACCCTTTTGATTTGATTGGTATCTATAAAGATCATCCTTATGAAGTGGATTTAATTAGTCAGGTAGATGGCAATGTAAGATACATTTTACCTAAAATACCCTACCCAGAATTTAAAAATATCGTATTACCATTTTTTAATGACTTTTACTGGCCAACTATTTTTTTCATCTTAGCATCAATTATTTCTTTATTTTTAATTTTTAACAAACTAAAATTAAACAAAGAACTAGGTTACTCAGAATATATTCTGGGGATATCTTTTATATCACTAATACTCTTTGAGTTCGCTAATCCATTTTCAAAAGAACCTAGACTATACCTAATGTTTGAACCTCTTTATATCATCCTATCAATGATGACTATTTTCATCATTGTAAAAGAAATCTTACAACTAAAGCATAAAAAAACATTGATTATTCTGTCTTTCATTCTCCTTGCTTTATTTTTTAGTTCAAAACCATCCCTTTATGATGTGATGAATATTAGATACGGTGACAATGTGTCAAACGATCCATTTAGAACTACTTGGGCTCAAGCGTATCGTTCCGATTCAAAAACCACGCTTGAATATTTAAAGAAAAATATAGAAGACGAAGACATTTGGATCAATACTCTTGAACCAGCATATTTTTATTTACAAAGAAATCCAGATTTTATTTTGAATCAAAATTACAAATGGAAAAACATGTGGCGAGAAGAAATTTTTACCGATAAAGATAAAAACTATATAGAAATAAGATATAACAGTATACTTATAAACACAATGGAAGACTTACAAAAAATCTTAAACAATAATACTAATAAAAATGTATGGCTCTTAGCAAACGGGCAAAACCTCGAAACATTATATACAAAACAATTAAATAAGGATTTTGTGGACTTTTTATCCGAAAATACAGAAAACGTTGTATATTCTTCTCCAGACGAAAGAAGCAAGCTTTTGCTTTTCCAAAAATTAAATCAATCCTTCTTGTTAAAGAAATAAAATATTCCTCCAATTGATGTCTGAATCAACATTATAAAACGTGATAACAAAGAAATACTAAGAGATGCCTCTGCCGAAATACCAATGAAAGACAACAGAGATATCAAAGATAATTCATATACACCAATAGCATTCACAGAAATAGGTACGATACTTATTAATTGTATTACCAGATAAAAACCTGTAACTAACAAATAATCAGTGTTATATCCAAACATTAAGAGATAAATCCATAGGCTTAGCGATCCAAGCAAGGGGTATATTATTGAAATTGACACAACTCTAAACCAATTTAAATTCATCTCTTTTATATGATTTTTAATTTTTAGAACAATTCCTTTCAATTTACTTGAAAAAAAGTAGATAATCAGAGCAAAAAGAAAAATAACAATAAATAAAAAGATAATTGAAATCTTTTTTACTTCTAAATAAAAAAACGGCAAGATTTTATAAGACAGGAAAATTAAAAGAAGTAGTGTGCCAGCGATCCCCGACAATCTGTCTAATAAAACGGAGGTGAGGACCTTGGTCTTGCCCAATTCTGGTCCTAACTTTACAACCTTATAAGCATCACCTCCTATCGTGGAAGGTAAAAAATTACTGAAGAAATTACTCATCCAGTAGATTCTGAATAGTTTCCAAAACGGGTATTTTATCATCCCCTCCCATTTCAGAGTAGATAAAAATAATCCAGGTAAATATAAGAAAAAAGGAACAAGAATCAAATAATTAACATTTGAAAACAATTTTATAGATTCTTCTAAGTCTATTTGACTTAAAACTAACCAAATAAACAGAAACATAAAACAAAGTTTTATAAAAAACCTGTGTTTAATTAGTAGTATTTTATATGGTTGTAAAAAATCAATTAATTTTTTCATATATTTTAGCAAGAGAAGTAATGTAATTATTTAAATCTTTACCTTTTACATTATCCTTACCGTTGTGAATAAGTTTCAAATAAAGTTCTCCGTCAGATAGTAGGTATTTTATTTTGTTTGCTAAATCAGCAGAATTCTTAGATTGAAAGGTCAACACATTCCTTTTATCTTGTACCAAACTAGCCAAACTTTCAATATCAGAAACAATAACAGGCACACCAAACATCCAAGATTCATTTAGAACTATTGGATTTGCTTCACTTAGAGAAGAGATCACTAGCAAATCGATCTCGTTGTAAACATGCTCTACATCAGAAACGAAACCAAGAAATTTTATTCTGGAATCCAGATCCAGATCTCTTGATAAAGTTTTTAAGTTTAATAATTCTGGACCATCACCCGCAATAATCGCCTTATAATTAGTAGGTAAAAAAGACAAAGATTCTATTAAGAATTTACATCCTTTTACTTCACTCAACCTACCGATAAAACCTATTGTATAATTGTCCTTTGGATAAAAATCAATATTAATAATATCAGAAGAGGCAGAGCACCTAACAAAATTATTCAACACATACAATTTATCTTTCTTGATTGATATATTTTTAAGTAAAAAATCTCTTATGTAGTCAGATACACAGATGACACCGTTTATCCTTTTTTTACAGATTTTAAATAAGTTATTGTACAGACGATTGTTTATTAAAATATCTCCATGTTCATGGTGTATAAATTTTAAATCTCGAAAAATAAGAGATAAGATAATTCCAAAGTAAAACCCCTTACGATGATGAGTGTGTATAATATCTATCTTTTTGTTTTTAATTATAAAAAAAATATCTATGAGAGGAAAAAGATTAAATTTTGAATAGTTTTTCACTATTACATTATTCTTTTGTATTACTGGTTTATCAACAGGTTTGCGAATAAAATAATAAGTAAGTTGAATATTGGGTATATTAAAATTCTTAATTAAAGAATCTACGATGGACTCTACGCCACCGAAACCATATTTATCAACTATATGTAAAACGTTCATAATTTATAGATTTGAATATGCCACTAATAAATCATTATTTTCATAATTACTAATTATATTATTCCTCGTACTGATCACACCATCTAATAAAGCATTATTATCTCGTTCAAGTCTAGAAAGGATATTTTGTAAATCACCTTTGTTTTTATAAAACAAACCATTAAAATTGTCACGTAGCAACTCATGGTTACATTCAATATCATTAGCTATCGTGATTTTATCCATAAGCAGATAGTGTATCATTTTCATACTAGGTTGTCTGCCATATATTCTAGGTAAAACGCCCGCTATAGATTTTTTGATCAAAAAATTAACATGGGGTACTGATAATTTACCAGGCAAGAAAACTTTTGCATTTAATTCGAGTGTATTTATCAAATCATTGATATTTTCTGAAATCTTCCCAACAATGACTAATTTAAACTCGCTTTTAACTTGTGAAAAAAGATTTAAGAAGTTTTCAATACCTTGGTATGATTCAGAATTTCCAACATAAATAAGATATTTTTCATTTTTTTTATTATCAATAATATAATCTTCAATCTTCAAATCTAATTTATCATAAAAAAGTACAGTTTTTTTATCTTTAAAAACTGGATCCTTTGAATAAATCTGCCAATTCAAAATTATTAAATCGCAATTTTGGATAATCTTTCTTTCTAAAAAAAGAATAAAACTCCTAAAGGGAACTTCTTTTCTGGAAATTTCTAGATTATCTATAATGCGATTATGTAAGTCATAGATTAATTTAACTTTTTTTGATACAAAAAAAGAAAGGATATATCCAATAAAAGCAGCCTCAAAATCTTCACAGTGAACAAAACTATACTGTCTGGATAATATCAAATACAATCCTTTACAAAAAATCAAAAAATCTAGAATTATTCGAGATAAATTTATTTTTCCAACACCTATCGTGGGTTTAAAAAAACTAATAGTCCTGTATAATCTTGTATTTTTTAGCTCAATATCTTTCCCAAGATTATAAGTAAGTAAATCAATTTCATATTTTTCACTTAATTTGCTAACCATCGAATACACACGAAGAGAAGAACCTTTTTCTTCGTAAAATGGTGTTGTGGCAATTACCAATACCCTCTTCATCTTTTTTTATTGTATGCTTTTAGGGTGCTTTCGACCATTTCTAGCAAGCCGAATTTTGGTTGCCAGTTTAATATTTTTTTTGCTTTATCAAAGGATGCCACTACGCTGGTAAGATCGCCCAATCTTTTCTTTATAAACCTGTATTTTACTTTTTTACCAGAGACTTTTTCAAACATATTCATTATTTCTAAAACAGAATAACCTTTTTCACTTCCTAGATTAAAAACACCAGAACCTTTCAGATTCATGGCTTTAATATGCGCATCGGCTATATCGGATACATGCACATAATCCCTGACACCTGTGCCATCTACTGTATCGTAATCATTGCCAAATATTTCAAGTTGTTTTTTATTACCAAAAAGCACATCGGCTATAACATTAAAAATATTTCTTACATTTGGACCTATATAGTTCAATCCTTCATAACCTGCTACATTGAAATATCTCAGGGCGACATATCTCATGCCAGACAGATCAGCATGCCATTTCAATAAATCTTCGCCCATAAGCTTTGTAAAACCATAAAAATTAGCGGGGTTGCATTCGTGTGCTTCATTTATTTTTTTCACCTTTGGTTCGCCATATACTGCCGCAGAAGAAGAGAAAATAAATTGTTTGATCTTTAGTCTTGGTGCAATCTCCAAGAGATTCATCATGCCTTTAATATTCTCATCATACAAATCAGGTCTTTCCATAGATTCACCAACATCCTTTCTAGCAGCGAAATGCATCAGCACATCAAATGCTTTATTTTTTAAATTCTTTTCAAAAGATGTAAAATTCAAAATATTTACTTTGTGAAAAACGGCTCTAGAATCCACATTTTCCTTTCTACCCCTTGAAAGATCATCCACCACTGTGACAGAATAACCGGCATCCACGAGCTTTTTCACCACTACGCTACCAATATATCCGGCTCCCCCTGTGACAAGTATTTTCTTCATTTTATACTTCTATTACCTCTCTTATATAATATCTTTTTTCATACGGGGAATTGTTTAGGTTGAGTTTAATCAAAAGATCGATGACAAGCCCAAAAGAAAAGAGCATTATGCCAGAAGTAAGGAAAAAGAAAGTCAGAAGACCCCAACCGTTTCTGTTGAGACTAAGTCCCAAGAAAAATTTGCCGTATAAAGTCCAAAGTCCAGAAAGAAAACCCAACAAAAGTAGAACAAAACTAATCGAACCAAAAAGATGCATCGGTCTTTGTGAGTATTTGTGTATAAACCATATAAAAATAAGATCAATCAATCCTTTTATTGATTTCTTCCAATTGTACTTGCTTTTGCCATACTCTCTCTTGCGATCATTTACAAACACCTCACCAATAGAAAAACCTTTCCAACGCAAAAGAGCGAGGATGTATCTGTGCATCTCGCCTCCTATATCCAGAGATTTTACCGCTTCCCTCTTGTAAACACGAAAAGAACATCCGGTGTCATGTACGATGTCCTTGATAAGTATCTTTCTAAACCATCTACCTATGCGAGTGAAGACTTTTATCATATTTCTATCTTTGCGAACTTTTCTCCACCCAGCCACCACATCCAGATCTTCGTCGTGCATTTTTTTTAAAAGCAAATGAATATCACGCGGATCATTTTGCCCGTCACCATCCATGGAGATTACTATATCCCCCATTGCAACTTTAAAACCAGCATCAAAAGCTGTGGCTTGGCCATAATTGCGATTGAGATTTATTATTTTTGCCTTATTTAAAGATTTAAGTTCTTCAAGTGATCTATCAGTACTGCCGTCATTTATGTAGATAATCTCGTATTTTGAACTTAAAGAGGCCAATTCACTGCTTATTTCTTGGTGCAGTGATAAGATGTTTCCTTCTTCGTTATATATAGGTACAACAACAGAAAAATTAAGGCCTTCTTTATCAGAATTCATATACTGTATTTATACCAAAAAATAAATCTTTTTCAAGCCGTCTAATAATCGACACAAGACACATAATTCTTTTTTTGCTATATTAAATAGAATGAAAGAAAAACATACAAAAAAGCCGATGAAGGTGTCGGGCATTATATCTGTTTCTTCAAAGGGTACTGGGTATGTCTCGGTAGAGGGTAAAGACAAAGACATAGAGATAGATTTCGCTCGTTTGAATACTGCTCTCCATGGAGATACGGTAGAGATATGTATCCATTCTAAGGGCAAAGACAATACTAGGGGCGAAGTGATAAAAGTAATTTCTCGCGCAAAGACAGGATTCTCTGGTGTTCTGCAAAGAGAAAAAGGCGTGTATTTTCTGAAACCTGATGACACAAAGATGTATGCCGACATATCAATACCAGAAATGTTTTTAAATAAAGCAAAAGCTGGAGAAAAAGTGTATGCAGAAATAATGTCTTGGCAAGATTCTTCCAGATTACCCGAAGGCAAAGTATTAAAAATACTCGGCAAGCCGGGCAACAACGATACCGAAATGCACGCTATCGCCATAGAAAAAGGTTTCGATAACGATATGCCAGAGAGAGTCAAAGAAGAAGCAAAGAAAATAAAAACTCTCGGAATGCAAACAAAAGATTACGCAGACAGAAAAGACTTCAGAAAGATTCTGACATTTACTATCGATCCCGAAGATGCAAAAGATTTTGATGATGCGATATCCATTAGAGAGATAAAAGTAGGCGACCCTGCTCTACCCGAAGGAGGCTATGAGATAGGGGTACACATAGCAGATGTAACACATTTCGTACGAGAAGGTGGCACGATGGATGAAGAAGCCAAATCACGAGGTACTTCTGTGTATTTAGTGGACAGAACAATACCGATGTTACCAGAAGAGATCTCCAACGATCTGTGTTCCCTGCTACCACACAAAGACAGGTTTGCAATGAGCGCAGTTTTTATGATGAACAAAAACGCAGAAGTAAAAGGAGAATGGTTCGGCCGCACGGTAATACATTCGCAAAAGAGATTTACATATGAGGAGGCGGAAAAATCTATAAATGATCAAAACGCACATCTGCACAGGGAACTACATATACTAAACACTCTTGCAAAGAAATTAACCGAGGAGAGATTTAGATTAGGCGCGATGTCCCTAGAACAAGAAGAAGTGAAATTCGTACTAGATAAAAACGGTAAACCTTTAAAGGTTATAAAAAAAATACGAGGAGATTCTAATAAACTCATCGAGGAATTTATGTTGCTCGCCAACAAAAAAGTCGCGGAATTATTTTCTGCCAAGGTAGATAAAACAGAAAAAGACAATGGGGTATTTATATACCGAATACACGATAGACCAGAGAAAGAAAAGGTTATTAATCTAGCTTTCTTTTTACGCAGTCTCGGACATAAAATCTCAATAATAAATGATCAAATTCCAAAGCAAGAGATAAACAAAATTTTACAAAAAATATCCGGGCAAAACGGAGAAGATACGATTCGAAAGATGATCATAAGGTCTATGGCAAAAGCAATATATTCCACAAAAAATATTGGGCATTATGGTCTGGCATTTGATTATTACGCTCACTTTACTTCACCTATCAGACGATATCCGGATATGGTAGCGCACAGACTCCTTGCTGATTTTCTGAAAACAGAAAGCAAACATCAGAAAGCAAACAAAGAAAAAGTAGCAGAGTTTCAGAAAATAGCAATGCGATCTTCTGAGCGCGAGAAATACGCTGCCGACGCAGAAAGAGCCTCGGTAAAATACAAACAAGTGGAATATATGTCTCTTAGAATTGGCAAAACTTTCTCCGGTACGATCAGCGGTGTCACCGAATGGGGAATGTTTGTAGAAGAACACGAAACTAAATGCGAAGGTTTGGTGCGTCTGCGCGAGATGAAAGATGATTTTTATATTTTCAATGAAAAAAAGATGGAGCTGGTAGGAGAAAAACACAAAAAGAAATACAGTCTGGGAGACAAAGTAAAAATAAAAGTGAAAGACGCAAACCTAGAAAGAAAAACAATAGACTACGAACTCGTATGAGGCATAATTTTAAACAAAAATTAAAAGTTGTTTTTTGGTTTATTATCGCTATATTTCTCGGCATATCTGTCACCTCCTTTGCTTTTGAAAAACTATCTAAAGAAAAAGAATACCAATACAAAGAAACACAAGCTACAGCACTAGAGTCCATAGAGAAAGATACAACTCCAAAATATTTTTATGTTACAAAAGATGCGAGCTCAAAACCAAAAGTCGGAGCGAAAGCTTATCTTGTGGGAGATTTGGATACAGGTGAAATCATTCTTGAAGAAAATAAAGACGCAGAATTCCCCATAGCTTCAGTTTCAAAGCTCATGACAGCAACCCTTGCCAAAGAACTCATGTCTCCAGAGGATTTGGCAATCGTATCTAAAAAAGCCCTAAGCACACAAGGTACAAATGGAGATTTAAAAATTGGAGAAAAAATAAAAATAGAAGACCTTGTATATCCTCTACTTCTAGAATCCAGTAATGATGCCGCAGAGGTAATAGCTGAATATTTTGAAAGAGAATATTTTTTGAAAAAGATGAATCAATTGGCAGAGAAATTAAATCTTACCAAGACGGCATTTGACGATCCGAGCGGGCTTTCTGCAAAAAACAGATCCACAGTGTACGAGATATTTAAACTTACAGGATATATAAAAGAAAAAAATCCGGAAATACTTGATCTGACAAAAAACAAAAGTTTCAAAAACAAAAATCATCACTGGTTTAGCAACAATCAATTTTTAAGCGAAGATGGATACAATGGAGGAAAAAGCGGATACACAGACCCGGCAATGCAGACAGTAGTTTCCACTTTTGCGCTTCCTCTTTCGGAAACAGGAACACGCAATATAGCTATCACGTTACTTCAAAGCAAAGACCGTTTTAAAGATGTACAAAAAATATTAGAATATTTAAATCAAAATACATATTATGGAGGCAAAGCTGACGCAGAGAGCGCTTGGGTCAAACTACGCACAGATGTAGCTCCAGTTTACGAGAGGGATTTCGTATCGCTCACCTTCGGAGGAGACATGATGCTTGACCGCGGAGTAGAAACTTCCGTAAACAAAAATTTCGACGGAAATTTTTCCGCATTGTTTGAAAATTTGGGTATTTTGAAAAAAACAGACATATCATTTGCAAACTTGGAAGGCCCTGCATCAGACATAGGCAAAGACAGACAAAACTTATATTCGTTTAGAATGCACCCTTCCACTATACCCGCTTTGAAAGGCGCAGGGATCTCGGTGGTGTCAGTAGCGAACAACCATGTAGGAGATTGGGGACGAGATGCATATCTGGACACATTAGAAAGATTAAAAGAAAATGAAATATTTTACACTGGAGGCGGTGTGAACAGAATCGAAGCAGAACAACCAATCATAATAGAAAAATACGGGATCAAGATAGGATTTCTTGCCTTTTCAGATGTTGGACCAGATTGGATGCAAGCCGACGAAGACAAAGCAGGCCTCTTGATAGCACGCGATCCTCGTTTTGAAGAAATAATAACTAACGCCTCAAAACAAGTAGACCACCTAGTCGTCTCATTTCACTTTGGAGACGAATACAAGACAATACACAATGCTCGCCAAGAAGACCTGGCGCATAAAGCCATAGACTCCGGAGCAAAGATAGTGATAGGACATCACCCGCATGTAATACAAGACACAGAAATTTATAAAAATGGATTTATAGCCTATTCGCTGGGCAATTTTATATTTGACCAAAGCTGGTCCAAAGACACTATGAGAGGCATGCTCTTAGAAATAAAACTAGGAAGAGATGGAAATATGACTATAAAGAAAAACATCTCAAACTTGAGCAACTTTTTCCAACCAGAAAAAACGATTGCAGGTAAAGAGGAAAAATTATAAACTTTAAATAAAAAACATGAGCTTAGATAAAACAATCTCACAGGTGATGGATGTCCTACCAAAAAAATCCTCAGTTAAAAAAATAGGTAAAAGATTTATCCATAATCAAGAAGACAAACTGTATGTTGTAATACCATACTGGAAAGCTTCCCTATCGCAAGCACCAATGCGCGTATTATCTGAAAGGATAGTAAAAGCAGGATATTCTTGCTTATCATACGAGTTTCCGACAAATATTCTTTCTCAAGATATATATAAAACTCGCGAAGCTTTTTTAAAAATCAAAAAAGATATAAGGAAAGAAATAAAAAGAATAAAAAAGTTTTACACTTTCAAAGAAATCACCATCATTGGTATTAGTCTTGGTTGTGTAAACGCTACAATGATAGCCGATAACAATAAAGATATAGACAATATTTGTCTAGTAGTACCGGGTGATTCTCTGGCTTTTTGTCTCTGGAATGGCGTAGCAACGGTGGATATAAAAGAAAAGATTGAAAAACAAAATATCAGTTTAAAGACTCTTGAAAGGGTTTGGAAGAAACTCGCGCCAAAAAATAATTTATCTTATCAAAAAAATAAACACATAGAAATATACATATCGAGGACTGATGATGTCATACCTTATGAGAGTGGCAAACGTCTGGTAGAAGAAATGAAGAAAAAAGGTTTAAATCCAGAAATATTCACAAACAACAAACTCGGACACTACCTGACACCGGTAAAGTTTATCCTATCTAAAAACTTTAATCAAAAGAAAATAAAAAAAGCTGAAATAATTTAGCGTAGTGTTGAGCATTGGGTGTTTGACACTGTGACACGAAAAGATTATTTCGCGATAGCTTGTGCTTCGTTGAGTTTGACGGAGAGGAGTTTTGACGCGCCATCGGCGCCTATGGTCACACCGTAGAGTATACCTGCGCGAGACATAGTCTCTCTGTTGTGGGTTACCACTACGAGTTGTGAATGTTTTGAAAGTTTTTCAAGCATATCTCCGTACTTTCTGGAATTTGCTTCATCTAGAGCAGCATCAGTTTCGTCCAATACTAAAAAGGGTGGAGGATTTACTTGCGACATTGCAAAAAGTAATGCTATAGAAGTGAGAGATCTTTCTCCTCCAGAGAGAGCATTTAATTCTTTGACTTTTTTCTGAGGTAAAGATACATCAATATCTAGGCCCTGTTCAAAAACTATTTCCTCCTCATCTTTTTCTGTTTCTTCATCTTCCTCCGGATTATTCTTCCTTGATTTTTTATTTTCAACCAAAAGAGACAAGTGCGCGGACCCGCCACCAAACATCAGATTGAAGAAATTATTGAATTCTACATTTATCTTTTTTACACCTTCTTTGAATTCTGTATCTATTTTTTCTTTAAGCTCCGCCATCAGCGTGCGGATAGATTCTATACTTTTTGCCAAATCTTCTATCTCCTTTGCTAAAAACGCATCTCTGCTTGTAACTTCTTCATATTCTTTTACAACTTCCAAACCCCTATCTAGCCCAGTGTCTTCAAGCCTTATTTTTATCTTTTCTATCTTTCTCTTCAATTCTTCATGTTCCATCTTATTTGATGTATAAGAAACATTAAAATCTCTGTAAAGCAGAATATCTCCACCTATCAACACTGAACCTTCTTTTATCTCGTTATCAAAAGATTCAATTTGTCTGCGCAGGTTGTCTTCTTTGATTCGCACCATATCGAGCGATGACATGAGTTCTTGTTTTTTCATTCTTATATTGAATCTTTCTTTTTCTTTCAAGTGCAAAGATTCGCTTTCTCTGCGAGCTTCTTCTTTGAGCATCAATATCTTTTCAAAGATGTCTTTTTCTTCTTTTCTTATATTATCTAATTCCACTTCTATTTGTTTTTTTGTATTTTTGAAATTTTCAAGCTCGTCTAAATTCTGATCTTCTCTATCACTCACAGAAATCTCAATTTTAAATTTCTTCAAAATCTCGTTCACAGAAGACAAATAAGACTTTATTTCAGACAAGTCATCTTTTAATATCGCGTCATCTATAATGCTTTCGATTTCTTGCAAGAAAACAGACACTCTTTTTACTGGCACTGCGGTATCTCTGTATTCTATGGACCTGTGTCGTGAGCTTACTTCTATCATAGCCTCTATGCGGCCAAGCTTTCTTTCAATCTCACTTTTAGCGCCACTCATTTCAAAACGCTTTTTCTCGAGAATTTTAATTTCTTTTTCTTTTTCACTTTCTTCTTTTTCTCTACCATCGCGTGATTCCATTTCTTTGAGTTCTTTTTCTGTATTTTCAAGTTCCCAAGAAATCCTTTTTTTGTCAGAGCTGACGATAGTTTTTTCATTTTCAATATAAATACTTTCTTTTTTCAAATATTCCTGATAAAGCAAAGAAAGTTCAAAACGCATTTCTTTTGCTTTCTCGAGCCTTTCCATCTGCTTTTTCAAGAAATTAAGGTGCGGCGCATTTTCCCTGCGAAGCATGGTAACTTCTTTTATATTTATTTCCGTTCTTTCCAATTTTTTCGCGGATTCTTTTATCCTATACTGATATATTTTCAAACCCAAAGCTTCTTCTACCATTTCGCGTCTATCTTTTGGGTTTGCATTCAATATTCTGTCCGCTTCACCCTGTGAAATTATATGATGCTGTGAAGCGCCGATATTCACCGAGGACAGGAGGTTGTGAATATCTTTCAGCCTTGTCTCACTACCATTCAATATGTATTTATTTAATCCATCCGCGTAAACCTCACGAGAGATGGAAACAACATCGTAATTGAGATTTATATTTTCACCTGCTTCATTTGAAAGTTTAAAAACATGGTCGGAATTGTCAAAATAAATGGCCACGCTAGCGCGTGTACCCTTAGACAAATTTTTAGAACCCTTGAATATCATATCCTCTCCTTTTGATCCACGCATAGATTTCATGGATTGTTCTCCAAGTACAAAACGAATAGCCTCAACCACATTTGATTTACCGGAACCATTAGGACCTACAATGGAAACTATTGGATTTTGAAATTCTAAAACAGTTTTTTTAGAAAAAGATTTAAAACCATTTATTTCAAGACTCTTTAGGCGCGTCGAAAGCATGCTCGTTTTTTAATCAGACCAATTTTTTATTCTTAATGCGGATTCGGCGGCTTTTTGTTCCGCTTCTTGTTTTGATTTACCTTTGCCTTCTGCCACTAATTCAGAACTGAAAAATACCCCAACAGTAAAGTGTTTGTCGTGATCAGGGCCTGACTCGCTTAGAATCTTGTAAGCAGGGGTTACTCCTATGTGCTCTTGCGCCTTTTCTTGGATCAGACTTTTTGAATCACGCCAGAGTTTTTTCTTTACTATTTCATCAGTGTATGGCAAGAGAGTATTTGTAACGAATTTATTTGCCACATCATAACCCTGATCAAGATACACCGCCCCTAAATAAGCCTCGTATGTATTCGCCAATATATATTGCCTAGCTTTACCGGTATCTTTGGCTTCGCCTTTAGATAGAAGTAGATAATCGTTCATGCCAATTTTTAAAGCAACTTCGGAAATAGTAATAGCATTTACAAGAGCCGACCTGATAGCGGTAAGTTCACCTTCGGTGTAACCTTTATATTTTTTATAAAGAAAGTCAGTCACGATGAGCTCGAGCACAGCATCTCCTAGAAATTCAAGCCGTTCGTTATGTAAAAGATTTGAGCCTGGATTTTCGTTTATATAAGAACGGTGAACAAATGCCTGTTTGAGCAGAATTTTATCCTTAAAAGTTATTTTAGTGGTTTTTTCAAAATCTGAGAATTGGATCATGGGGGTTTTTATATTAATAAATTTAACTTATTTTCTTGCTTATAATATCTATCGCCTTGGTAATAAGCGGAATAATGTCATTGTAAATGCGAAGCTGTGGGATTTCAGAAAGCTGAAACCATCTCGCATCATCAAGACCACCAGACTTTTCTAACACAAGTTCTTTGTACTCGCTCTCTGCTAAAAAATAAACCACTTTTTTCAAAGTCTTGCCATTTTCCGGATGAGTTGCAACATATTCATTCACGCCTATTTTTTCTTTGATTTCTACATCAAGACCTATTTCTTCTTTTATTTCCCTTTTTGTGCCTGTCTCTATTTCTTCTCCTGACTCTACTTTACCTTTTGATAAAGTCCAATACCCAAAAACATCGTGTACAAAAGCAAATAAAACATCACTGTCCTTCTTTGCATAAACTAATGCTCCACCCAGATTCTCAACGGGAAGTTTGCTGATATCTACAGACTCTTCTTTCTTTTTCGTTTTGCTTATCTGTTCTTTGCCCGGCTCGCCTATCTCTTTGTACACAGCACCCAACACGCCATTGATAAACTTGCTTGAATTTTCTCCACCGAAAGTTTTTGCAAGCTCTATGGCTTCGTTTATAGCAACTTTCGGAGGCACTTCATTTCTATCGCCGAAAAGGAGTTCGGTGAGACCAATCCTTAATATATTTCTATCAACAACCGAGATTTTCTCAAGAGGCCAGTCTGGAGCTGCCTTTTTGATTATCTCATCAATAATGCTAGTTTTTTTTAATACAAGTTCAGCGAGAATAAAAACAAACGGATCATCTTCAAAACTGGGAGTGAATTCTTTCAGGTTTCTTTTTAGAGCATTTTTCACTTTCTCTTCATCCCAAGAAACACCACCTTCATGAGTAGACATAAAATCCCATTCAAAGAGGGTTTGGAGAACTATTGATCTTGAAAGGTGCCTGTTTGCCATAGCAAAGATTAATGAACAAAAGCGGACAAAAAACCAAAACTCGTGCGCAGAACAAGAAGTATTATTTTTCTTCTGCTTTCTTCGCTTTTTCTTTCTTTTGCTTCTTTTCTATCTTTTTGATTAAATCCAATACTTTCTTGCCGTTGTAATATCCACAAGACAAGCAGACTGTGTGGCCTTTCTTTGGAAGTTTACAGTTTTCACACTTCACAAAAACGGTCTTCTCCAGTGCGTGGTGAGATCGTCTGTTTTTCGTATGCGATTTTGTATGCCTCATTCGTACTACCATAATACCGATTATACTAGCATATAAAAGATAAAAAGCAAAATTTTAACTCTGCCTTGTTGACAATAAATATATCCGCGCTATCATACTCTTATATAGAGATTGTCACGGCTACCAACCGTAATCCGATTAAAACGGACTCTTAAGAGAGCTAATCTATGAAAGAGCGCTCGGGAAAATTCTCGAGAAACTAGGTGGAACCACGAGGACTTTAACTTCCCCGCCCTAGTAAGGATGTAGAACTTTTGCATCTTTACTAGGGCGGGGATTTTTTGTTTTATATTATTAAAATTAATCAATTAACCTATTTGAAATAGTTTTTATGGAAAAAGAAAATTTAGAACACAAAAGACATTCGTTAGCGCATTTGTTATCAGCAGCAGTTTTGGAACTTTACCCCGATACAAAAAACACTATCGGTCCTGCTATTGATGATGGTTTCTATTATGATTTTGAATTCTCTGAACCTATATCAGACAAAGATCTGCCAAATATAGAGAAAAAAATGCGCGCGCTTTTGAAATCTTGGAAAGAATTTAAAAGTGAAGAAAAAACAAAAGAAGAAGCGCAAGAATATTTCAAAAATAATCCATACAAACTAGAACTAATAAACGAGATAAAAGATAAGAGTGAAAAAATTACTTTTTATACTTGTGGCAATTTTACTGATTTATGCCGAGGTGGACACAGTGAAAACCCTAGCAGAGATATCGCCCCAGACTCTTTCAAACTTGATCGCGTAGCAGGCGCATACTGGCGTGGAGATGAAAAAAACAAAATGCTCACTCGCATATATGGATTAGCTTTTGAAACGAAAGACGAGCTTGAAAAATATATTTATCAAAGAGAAGAAGCAAAGAAAAGAGACCATAGAAAGCTCGGCAAAGAACTTGAACTCTTTACAAACATAGAAGAAATCGGCCCTGGGCTTCCCCTCTTTTATCCAAATGGCACAATATTGCGTAGAACGATTGAGAACTTTATACAAGAAACTCAGGAAGCGCTGGGCTACGTTCCTATCTGGATACCTCATATAACAAAAGAAAATTTGTATAAAATCTCTGGGCACTTGGATAAATATGATGCCATGTATTCACCTATGAAAATAGATGATGATAATTATTATCTAAAACCCATGAATTGTCCGCATTTCATGATGCTATACAAGACAAAACCACATTCATACAAAGAAATGCCTGTGCGATACACTTGCACGACGACAAATTACCGTTACGAAAAATCAGGTGAACTATCTGGTCTCACTCGAGTGCGCGCGCTGACTCAGGACGACTGTCATGTATTTTGCGAACCAGAAAAAATAAAAGAGGAAATAAATTTAATTCTAAAAATGATAGAAAAAGTTTATTCTGCATTTGGACTCAAAGATTTCTATGTACGCATATCGCTCCGTGATTCAAAAGACAAAAGCAAATATTTGGGTTCCGATAAAGTATGGGAAACGGCAGAAAACGCTCTCCGTGAGATAGTGAAAGCTACAGGTTGGAAATACGAAGAAGCCGAAAATGAGGCCGCTTTCTACGGACCAAAATTAGACTTTATGTTCAAGGACGCCATAGGTCGTGAGTGGCAACTCTCCACCGTACAACTAGACTTTAATCTGCCAGAAAGATTTGAATTGGAGTATACAAACAACAACGGAGAAAAGGTTCGTCCTGTAGTGATACATCGTGCAATTCTCGGATCCACAGAAAGATTTATGGGTATAATGATCGAACATTTTGCTGGTAATTTCCCTCTTTGGCTTTCGCCTACCCAAGTCGCCATAGTACCTGTACGCGAAAACCACGACGAAGAAGCACTCAAACTTGCAGACAGCTTGAAAGCAGAAAATTTGCGCGTAGAAATATATCAATCCGCATCAGATAGTCTTGGCAAGCGCATCCATAAAGCAAAAGATATGTTGATACCTTATGTCATAGTCCTTGGTGACAAAGAAGTCTCCTCCCAAAAACTCACAATAGAAAAGAGAGATGGCACAAAGATAGAAAATATTTCTGCTTTAGAATTTATAGAGAGTTTAAAGAGGGGAACAGAAAAAAAAGACCTTTGATTCATATGTTTTCAACATCTCGTAATTTAAAATACTCTAGTTTGTATTTTCTCTTGCGTCTTTTTCGGCTTTTTCCCTTAACATATCCTCATATGCTTTTTGTTTTGCTGCTGCATCTTCCTCGGCCTTTTTTAACGCCTCATCATCTTCTGCTGGTGTTGTTGCATGTTCTCTATTCATAAATGGATTGACTCTTATTTATATATCTATCTCCGCAAGTTTTGCATTGGACTGGATGAAAGACTTGCGGGGAGGGACTTCGCTACCCATCAATATCTCGAAGACTTTGTTGGCTTCTTCGGCATCTTCGATCTTGACCTTTTTTAATACACGATTCTTCGGGTCCATCGTGGTCTCCCAGAGTTCTTCGGGATTCATTTCTCCGAGACCTTTGTAACGTTGGATGTGGAATTTGTTTGATTTTGCTTTGGCTTCTTCCTGTTCTTCTTTTCCTTCATTACTCTCTTGAGATACATCAGTCTCTACTTCTTGGATCTCTGCGACGTCCATGTCTTTGCCAATAATTTTTATTTTTTCTTCATCGGAATACGCATAGTTTATCTCTTTGCCTTTCTTGATCTTGTACAATGGTGGCTGGGCTATGTATATGTAGCCGGCTTCTATCACTGCTCTAAAATATCTGTAAAAGAGGGTAAGTAAAAGCGTGCGTATATGAGCGCCGTCCACATCGGCATCTGTCGCTATGATGATCTTGTGATAACGTATTTTAGAAATATCAAAAGTATCTCCAATAGATGTGCCCATGGCTATCACCAATGCGCGGATTTCTTTTGAATCAAGCATCTTGTCTATGCGAGCTCGTTCAACATTTAAAATTTTTCCGCGAAGTGGCAGTATGGCCTGCGTCCTGCGATCGCGACCTTGCTTGGCAGAGCCTCCTGCGCTATCTCCTTCCACAAGAAATATTTCTGATTCTTCAGCACTCTTGCTCTGACAATCTGCGAGCTTGCCGGGTAATGTCATACCCTCGAGCGCGCCTTTACGGAGCACGGAATCTTTGGCGGCTTTAGCGGCTTTGCGAGCTTTGAGAGCGAGTATGGATTTATTTATTATCGCTTTTGCTTCATCTGGATTTTCTTCCAAGAAACTGGCAAAAGCTTCACCAAAAACTGTCGCCACTGCGCCTTGGGCTTCTACGGAGCCGAGCTTAGCTTTGGTCTGACCTTCAAATTGTATCTCACGGAGTTTTACAGACACTACAGCTGTAAGACCTTCTAGAACATCGTCTCCGGTGAATCCTCCCTCGGACTCCTTCATCATTTCATTTTTCTTGCAATAAGTATTGAGAGTGCGAGTGAGCGCAGTCTTGAATCCGGTGATATGTGTACCACCCTCTGCTGTATGAATATTGTTTGCAAAAGGAACTATTCTATCTGCTATGTCATCCACATATTGGAGTGCCACTTCGACGCCAACTCCATCAACTTCTTTTTCGACATAAAAAATATTTTTATGGAGTGGTTTTTGGAATTTATTGTAATATTTGATGAGAGATACAAGCCCCCCCTCGAAATAAAAAGAGATAGAAGGCAATTCGAGCTCTAATTCTCTAAAATAAAAAAAATCACCATCACCTATTTTGTCTTCATAACCACGAGCATCTATAATTAAAATCTTCAAACCCTTTACTAAATACGCCTGCTGACGAATATGACTCACAACTGTATTCCATTCAAATTTAATATCTTTAAAAATTTCTATGTCTGGCTCAAATGTAACTATGGTGCCATGAAATTTAGAAGAACCGACTTTTTTCACTGCACCCTTTTTCTTGCCCTGAGAATATTCTTGCGCATATTTTCCGCCATCTCTATGAACCTCTACTTTACAATAAATAGAAAGGGCATTCACAACAGATGCACCCACACCGTGTAGCCCCCCAGAAACTTTATAACCACTCTCTTCTCCGCCAAATTTTCCTCCAGCGTGAAGCGTGGTCATCACTGTCTCAAGCGCGGAGACTTTTGTTTTCTTATGAATATCTACAGGAATACCTCGGCCATTGTCAGCCACACGGATACGATTGCCAGGTAAAAGTACAATCTCAATATCATTACAAAAACCTCCCATTGCTTCATCGCGTGAATTATCAAAAATCTCCCATATCAGGTGATGCAAGCCATCTATGCCCGTAGTACCGATATACATCCCAGGACGCTTTCTGACAGGCTCTAGGCCCTCTAAAACCGATATACTTTCAGCTCCGTATTTAGACTCTTTTTCCTTTGACATACAGGGTATTATAGCAGAAAAATAAACCGTTTGCTAGTGAAAAAATTTTGAAATATGAGATATAATAAAAAAAATAGTCTGCGAATGAAAATTCGCAGACTTTCGTGACGGTGACGGGATTCGAACCCGTGGACACTGCTTCTCAGGCAGTTGGCGATCCTATCGCCTCGTCTCCACCGTCATGAACATCGCATTTGATACGACAAAGTCATATGAAATGCGATATCCACGATAGATAAAGACAAAAAAATTGGGGGTGGATTGAAAAAATTTTCGCGCCAACCCCCTCATTTTCTCTATCCTTATTTGCCTTTTCGTTTAACCAACTCCCTTCTAAAGAGGAATTGGGGGGAAGGCATTCAGATAGAGAGCAGAAAACACAAAACCTTTTATTTATGTCAATTGCTCTCTATCCGAAAATCTTTGCCAAAGAACAAAATCTAGTAAAAACTAAACTAGCCCTATCCTTGCGGAGAGGGCTAGTGTTTGAGTTGTATATTTTCCCTTATTTCCTTCTTAGTTATACAGCGCAAGCATCAGACCTCTCCTTCCCGTGTTGGGTGAGGATAGTAATAAAGAGGACGACGTATTTGCTTGCAAACTGTAAAGTTTTCACAGCTACAAATATACCAAAATCGAAAAAAACCTGCAAGCGCAAGTGTGGATAACTCCCAAATTTTAAGGAGCAAAGCGACTATAAAACTTGAGGATCCCGCCAAAGGCGGGATAAAAATAGAGATTTGGGCAAAATTTGGCCCTCAGCATGAAGCTTGCTGAGGGCCACGATAACTCCGGCTAGGCTATCCCACATAGGGACCTCCGAGATTAAGTTATTTTCATCTTCCAAGATTATAACATTTACAGACAAATTAGTCTACCTCACAGACCAGCTGGACTGTGAATTCAACTTTTCGGTGATTTTGTTTATTATGGTGTTTATTTCTTCGTCAGATAAAGTGCGTTCGTAAGATTGGAAAATGACCTTGAAAGCATAGGATACTTTGCCGTCTTTCTTAAATTCATCAAAAAGTTTCGGGCCCAACACTACCATATCTCCTATATTTTCTTTTATAATCTTTTCCACATCTGCACTCGAAATAATCTCAGGCACCCACACTGCTATATCACGCGCAATGAATGGGTAGAGTGACCACATTTTAAATTTAGAATTCTCACCTATATTCTTTTCTGAAGAGACTTGAAAAAAAGTACCAGGCGAAGTTTCTGGCATACTTTTACAAAACTCTTCCAAGCTCATTTCTTTCACTTCTTTTTTATCTGCAATACAAACATGTATCTCCTCACCTTCTTTTTTAAATACTGTTCCTATTTCAAATATTTTTATTTCGTCCATTTCTAGAAGCGGAGAATTAAGCTGATTTAGTTTTAGGCTTTCTTTCACGCCATCAGAAAGATTGACCCTCAAGAATTTCTTATCCGAAGCAGAAGCTAAAACTTCTACATCCCCTTTATTTCTAAAAACATAAGTCATCACCTCGCTGTAACCATCATTTAAAAGTTTTTCTCTAGACCAAGATATTTTTGAGAATATATCATTCGCTTGTGGCTTGAAATCAATCTTGGGTAATTTCGGCACAATCTTGTCATAACCCATAATTCGAGCTACTTCTTCAGCTATATCTTCCTCCATTGAAAAATCGAGACGCATAGGGGGAACATTAATCTCAATTATCCCATCTTCCTTTTCCTCAAAATGTATATTGTACCTGTCTAAAATGCTTTTCATTTCTTCGCTAGTCACATCCACACCCAACACCTTAGAAACTTTATGCAAAGAAAAAGAAAGTTTACGATCTTCTTGTTTTACGGGATACTCATCCACAATATCTTCAAAAACTGCTTCTGGACATATCTCCATTATGAGACCCGAGAGTTCTTTCATACCATAAGATACGAGCTCGGGTGATAAATCATTTTCAAATCTTTTCTTTGAATCAGTCTGAATATTTGCAGATTGAGCGGTCTTACGCACAGATACTGGATCAAAATTTGCTACTTCGATGATTATATTTTTTGTATTACTGTCCACTTCTGCGGATTTACCACCTTTTACACCAGCTATGGCTAAAATATTAGTATTGTCCGCTATTACCATGTCTTTGGCAGAAAGTTTGACTTCTTTATTATCCAAAGCGGTCATCTGTTCGCCATCTCTCGCCTGTCTGACTATGATTCCTCCATCTACTTTATCTAAATCAAAAGCGTGAGTAGGCTGACCACTGTCGTACATCACAGTATTTGTAGCATCTACTATGTTGTTGATACTTCTCTGTCCTATTGATTCTAAATGTTCTACAACCCAAGCAGGCGAAGATCCTATTTTTATATTTTTTATTATTCTTCCAGCGTACCTGCGACATTTATCCGTATCTATCTTTATTTTAAGATTAGTTGGATTTGAATTTGGAATTTTATATAAAGGTTCTGGATTCTTGAATTCTATTTCCAAAAGAGAAGCGAGCTCGCGTGCCACACCCTGATGAGAAAGCAGATCGTGAGCTCTGTTCGGTAGAATTTTTATATCCAAAACTACATCTCCACCTTCGAGTTTTTCCATGCTTTCAACCTCAGCTAGATGGTATGTAACAATATCAGCGAGTTTGTCTACTTCTGGAATCTGTGGAACGTACCATTTTAACCAATTGTAAGATATCTTCATAAATTAAAATTGATTAAATCTCAAATCACCTTGATAAAAAAGTCTTACATCGGGTATACCCCATTTGATCATCGCGATTCTTTCAAGTCCCCCACCAAAAGCAAAACCTTGAACTTTTTTCGGATCAAGTCCACAATTTTTTATGACATTTGGGTGAAGCATCCCTGCGCCCATCATCTCTAACCAGCGACCTTTCCACTTGGCGAAGACTTCTATTGAGGGTTCAGTAAAAGGAAAAAAGCTTGGACGAAATTCTACCTCTACATCGTCGCCCAAGATTTTTTTATAAAAAGTAGAGAGCACTCCCTTTAGATCAGCAATAGAAATATTTTCACCTACCATAGTGCCGTCTATCTGGAAAAATTGCATTTCATGTGTGGCATCCGTGGCTTCATTTCTGAAAACTTTACCGACAGAAATAAACGCGCAAGGTAATCTGCCTTTCTTTCCAGCTTGTTCGACAGCACGAGCAGTGACATTGGTGGTATGTGTGCGTAAAACTTTTCTGTCTTCTTTATTTTCACCTTCTTTTGATTTTATCCAAAAAGTATCCTGCATATCGCGAGCTGGATGGTCTTTGGGAACATTTAATACATCAAAATTGTACCACTCGCTCTCGAGTTCAGGTCCCATAGCTATTTCAAAACCAAGCTCAGAAAACACGCTATAAGCCTGATTTGCAAGCAAAGAGAGAGGATGAATAGTGGCTTTTTTGTTTTGTTCCATAAAAATCAAATTATTCTTCAAGCATGAAGGCCATTATACCAAATTTGCTTCGACCGGGCTAATCTTACGTCCGTGACGAGATAGCACGCAACCACCAGCACAAAATGCTTTGCCATCATTTCTTTCCAAACATTTCTCGCAGTTTATAAAATGCCTGTGGCAAACTGGATTTGAACAATTTACATAATTCTCAGAAGTATTTCCACAACTATCACATCGTCCAACAACTTCGTGTTTCTCATCATTAGTATAAAAACCCATCGCCACTCTGCCATCAAAAACATATAGCTTGCCTTTGAAATCTTCATTTGGATATTTTTCCATATAGCTCACTATCCCGCCGTCGAGCTGATACACATCTGTAAAGCCTTGCGAAATCAAAAAACCAGATGCTTTTTCACAGCGTACCCCGCCAGTGCAGACAGTGAGCACTGTTTTATTTTTCAGATGTGTGATTTGTTCTACAACTCTCGGCAAATCTCTAAAGTTCTCTATTGAAGGTAAAATAGAACCAGCAAAATGTCCGACTTTATGTTCGTAAGCATTTCGCATATCTACTATATAAAACTCTTTTTTATCTTTTATCCATTCATGCAATTCTTCTGGTTTTAGATGTATGCCCGTGATCTGATTTGGATCGATATCGCACACTCCATCATCAGCTAAATGGAGAGACACTATTTCTTTACGCACTTTTATGGAAAGTTTTGGAAAAGCATTTCCCGTGCCAGAACTTAGTTTGAAATGAATATTTAAAAACATAGAATCTTTTTCAAGTTCTTTTATGTATTTTTGGATATTTTCTTTCGTGCCTTCATATGTGGCATTTATGCCCTCAAAGGCGATGATACACCTGCCTTTCAAGCCCAGGCCTTCGCAAACTGCGCGTTCTTTTTCAGCTGTTTTTTCAGGGTCTTCTATATGAATATATTTGTAGAAAAGGATTATTTGAAAATTCTCTTGCATAATTTTTATACTAAATAAATCTTGCTCATTTTGCAATATTTACAGGAAGCATTTTGTTTGCCATATGATTTGAAATGACAAGGTCTCTCGTTCCACTCGCCTGTCTTAATCAGGCGATCATAATCGGTGATATCTCTCCGAAGCAGATCAATCTTTTCTTCATCTACAAATATCTCATAAAAATATTCTTTTGGATCGGTGGCTTCCAGAAATTCCAACCGAGACATAGCAACATCTTTTTTCCATTTCCCTTCTTTACCCAAGAGATATGAATACATAGCCAGTTGGCGCATATAATCGCTCATTCTGCCTTCCTCATCTGTCTTTTCTATATCGCTCTTTTTTCTTGGATTACCAGTTTTGAAATCCGTAACTTCGGCTCTATTTTCTTTGTGCATTTCCACAAGGTCTATCTTGCCGTAAATCTTGAGATGGGAAAATCTTTTATCGGAAATAGATACATCAAGCTCGCTCTCTCGCTGTTTGGAAATATTTGGTAATCTTTCTTTTGCCCATCTTGATACTATATCTGTGACATTTTTTATCATTACCTCTTTTTGTTTTTCTTCAAAAATATTTATACTTTGCGCTTTTCTTTCTACTATGATTTTCACTTCTTTCTCACTCACAGACATATTCATATCAATCAATTCAGATATAACACCATGTACTAGACTTCCGAATTCCAGACTCTCTGTTTTTGGCTCGGGTAATTCTAGCAAATTCCTAAAATACCATTTCCAAGGACATTCAAAGAAATTATTTAAAAGTGAAACTGAAACTCTTTTATCTTCATATTCATCTTCTATTATTTTATTCAAATCTTTCAGGTTCACATTCTCACCTCCAATCTCTTTTTTCTGTATAAAAGCCTTTGGATCTGATGCTAAAATATTCTTTTCCGTTTCGATAGCATTTTGTTTTTCTAGATCAGACAAAAGAGAAACGACTATATTTGCAAGTTCCAGCTCTCCTCCTGTATAAGAGAACAGTGAATAAGACAGCGTGCAAAATCTCTTTGCGCGAGTGATAGCGACATATAATTTTCTCTTTTTTTCATCTTCATCTTTTTCTCTATCTTTTACATCTAATTCTTGTGGCAAGGCAAAGCCTGAACGACCAGACCCAGATACGGATTTCTCATCTAGATGCGCGATCCATACAAAATCAAACTCTAAACCTTTAGCCCCATGAAAAGTCAGCACGCGCACTCCTTCATTTTTACCAAACACCGACATGGAGATATGTTCACCATAGGATTCAAGTCTTCTAATAAAAGAAATAAACTCTTTTAAAGTGAGCTTTTTATTTTTTTCCATTTCAAACAGAGCTAGATGCAAAAATGTGCGCATTATTTCTATCCGAGAAATCATCTTCTCATGATCTTTTGCATTCTCCAAAAGCAAATCAGAACCTATGTATTGCAGAAAAGAATAAACATTCTGTTTTGTAGATACTTCTATGAAACTTTTAATCTTTTTTATCCAAGACTCCACCGGATCAGATTCTTCAAATAATGTCTGACCAGAAGACCTATCGTCAAATATAGAGAAATCGCGCATTTTGTTTTTTCTCAAGAATTTATGAGCAGAAATAGGTGGTACCAAAGAAAGAGGATTGAAAAAAGTAGTTGAAACCAAAGCCGAATCATGCGAATCCGATATTGCTTCCAATATTTCCAAAAATGCTTGGGCTTCTTGTGAATCAAAAATATTCATTTTTTCTCCTGACGCCACAGATAGACCCAAATCCCGCAGAAGCATCATCGCATTTCTGGCTTGTCTGTTGTTTGGCACCAATACTGCTATCTCTTCTGGTCTTATTCCCTCTTTTATCTTTTTCTTTATTTCAATTGAAGCCGATAATATTTCATCTCTCTCGTATTCAGCCTCGATTAGTTTTATTGGGTGATTCTCTTTGTGATTACTTTTGATTTTTTCATCAGTCAATGAACTTTGCAAGAGAGAATGAGCAAGATTTAAAATATTTTCAGTTGAACGATAATTCTCTATCAGATTTATCAGTTTAGCTTGACCAAAGAGATGTTTGAAATTATCAAAATACTCGAGCTTTGCTCCAGAGAATCCATAAATAAGCTGTCTGTCATCTCCCACCACAAAAATATTCGGCTTCTCGACTTGTAACCTACCCCATACTGCTTCCAAAAATTCATTTTGTACCAGAGAAGAGTCTTGATGTTCGTCTACAAGTATATATTGATACTGTTCTCTGATATCAGAGGCTGCTCCTTCTGATACCTCCACAATCTTCACCAAACCTTCTAGAAAATCATCATAGTCAAAAAGATTTTTTTCTTTTTTCTTTTTTTCATAAAGACTGAAAAACTTTACTGCTTCAAGGGTGCGCGACAAGGATTCTATCTTGCGCAAAGCGTCTTTCTTCATCTCACCTTTCGTGCTGCCACGACTTGAAATATTGTCTGGGTCTTTTTTTATTTTTTCTATTTCTTGCAAGATTGATTGTTCAAAAATTTCTGGACTCTGACGCTCTCTTTTCAATATAGAAATCAGGCTTTTCAAATCTCTGAAATATCTCGCTGTATCAGAGCGAGGTTTAATATAATCCCATTCGTTTTCTTCCAAGATACTATCGCACAGAGTCACAGAATCTCTGTCGTCTATTATTTTTGGCGGAGACGACACAGAAAGCGCGTCAAAATACTTTTCCACTATCTCTACGGCAAAACTGTGAAAAGTAGAAACCCGCACATTTACATATTCCGCGCCGATGTATTTTGCCAGTCTTTCTCGCATCGCTTTTACTCCGGATTTGGTAAAAGTCAGGCATAAAACACTATCCGCTTTTGTGTCGGTTTTTGTAAGTATGTTTGCTATACGTAAAGCTAAAATCTGCGTTTTACCCGTGCCTGGACCTGCTACTACCATCACAGGACCCTCTGTAGTGTCTACTGCTTCCTTTTGGGCTTTATTTAGCTTTCCATATTCTTCTTGAAAAATCTTTACAGACATTATATGTATATTCTAGTCCTCTTTATTTTAAAAGCGAGGGCAGGCAAATTAATATTTTTCCCCAAATCGTTTGCGATACTACGAACATAAGTGCCACTGCTACATCTAATCTTAAAATTCGCAATAAAATACTTATCCTTGTTTTTGCTCAATTCTTTATTCCAGATATTTAAAATCTCTTTCTGTCTAAAATCACCTTTCACTTTCTTGATTCTCCTTTCAATATTTTCCAGTAGCTTTTTCGTACCGACACTTTTCAAACCCAAAAATTTCAAACTTTTCACTTTTACTTTATTTTCCGGCAACATCACACTCACCCCCTCTCTACCGTATTCAAAGAGAGGTTTACCCTTCACTGTCTTTGAAGAAAAAATAGGATATTTTTGAATTATATCGCCTATGAAAAATCTTAGATTCTTTAATATTTCCTTTTTTAGGCCTATCGTTAGGCCTTGCCTAACGATATTTTCTTTTTTTAGAATTTTCCCCAATATATCAAAAGTGTCTGTCGCAAAGCCAAACAAAACTTCAAACTCGTATTCTTTATCAAGTTTCAGATACTTTTCTTTATTCTTTACTTCATCCCCTGCGAGAATAAGCAATACACCGGAGGCCATAGGGTCCAACCTGCCAGCGTAAGTCATCAGCAGATCTTTGTATTCTTTATGTTTTGCCCGAAAATGTTCAAGAGCTTGAAGAGGAGTCTCACCTTCTTTTTTATTCAGCACTATGACCTTTTTAGCTTTATTCATCACCGAATGATTATATACGACTTTCTTTTTTATAGAAATAAGGTAAATTAGATATAGCCGGAGGCGTCGCATAGTGGTCTAGTGCACCACCTTGGAAAGGTGGCAGGCTCGAAA